>ERZ795054.1037-NODE-1037-length-28325-cov-4.832013_pt1 | contig 28325 bp, 16 predicted proteins | sample MGYA00375138_ERZ795054 | MGnify/ENA primary metagenome ERZ795054 (study PRJEB30183, sample SAMN05720215) | anaerobic digester metagenome | isolation source: active sludge of municipal wastewater-treating anaerobic digesters | place: USA | collected 2014-12-23 ... | reverse complement strand
ACGATTTACCCCAGTGGCCGTCCCGAGTCCAGCGAAAAATGTCCAAACTCCAGGGGCCGTCCAGGGACGGCCTTGGACATGTGTTGCGGTTGCCGTTTATAAGCGGACTCTGCATGCCTCGTCTTCCACAAAGAGACTGTTGACTCCAGCCTGAGTTCGGGGAGAGGCCGCGGTCCGGCGACCTCTCCCTCGACTCACCGCTTCCACATCATTCGACTGTCGCGAGCGGCTGCGTCAACAGTCGTTCCGGTTTCAGCGCTCGCCGGGCCCTGGGTTCGAGCGTGACTGTACACATGGACCCGCCCGTTGCCGCGGCGCGCCGCTGCGACCGAGCCGGGTTGCCGTCCCCGGCAAGGGGCCCGACTGCCGCCTCGCCTCAACACGTTCAGAGTCGCCGGGTTTGGCCCGATGCTGTCACCCAACCTCGCACACCCGCTCCTTCGTGTCGCGATGACGCCTGGCTTCCTGGCGAGCCCTTCCCTGCGGGCGCGTGCGGCGCCACTTTCTGTCAGGTATCCGTGTGCAGGTGATCCTCGCCCAGGAATGCGTTCGCGTCTATTACACCTTCGTCGTACACCCTTCGACTGGTCGAGTAGTCTTCGTCCGGGGTTAAAGACATTGGGGTTGAAGGGTGTTGCGCTTCCACTTGCCGTGCGCCATGATGGCTGCGTGAGAAGCAGCGGGGCGTCCATGCGACCAAAGTCGTGCATTTCCGGCGCAGGCGTCGAGTCGCCCGAGCGGTCCACCAACGGACCCCAGTTTTCACCTTCCGCCGGAGGGCGACGTACTGGCATTCCGCCGCGTGGGGCCACGGTTTCGGCCTGCAGGGAGCGGAGGGGTGCTCGCAGGGGGGAACTCCAAGGAGTGGCCTCTGAAGCGCGCCCTTTGAGCGTGCCCGGCAGCATGACCGTGAAGGAGCATTTGTACAAACCTGCGCCGGTCCATTCAGCGCTGTCGAAGGCCCCGTTTGCGTTCGCGGTTCCGACAGAGTCGCGCCGAGCGACTGTCTGTGCGGTCGTCCCGGATGTTCACCGTAGCAACGCCACGCAGCCTGAGGAGGCCATTCATGAAACCAAACAAGCCAACTCGTCTCTTCGAGGGTCTCCGATCTTCGTCCTGGGTTCTGGTCGGGGTCTGGACGGCCTGCATCGCCGGTTCGTGGCTGTGGAACCTCCACCAGTCAGCCCACCGCAGTCTGGAACTCGCCCGGCTCACGGCGCAGGTCACCTTCGAGAACGACGTCCTGTACCGTCGCTGGGCCGCTCGACAGGGCGGCGTGTACGTGCGCGTCACGGCGGACACCCCGCCGAATCCCCACCTCCAGGTCACCAACCGCGACGTGACCACGACCTCCGGCCTGGCGCTCACGCTCGTCAATCCAGCCTACATGGCGCGGCAGGTCAATGCTCTCGCGGCCCCCACGGCGGGCAGCCGCGGCCATCTGACGAGCCTCAAACCCATTCGCCCCGAGAACATGCCGGACCCGTGGGAAGCCGAGGCGTTGCGGTCGTTCGAGCGGGGTGTCTCTGAGGTCAGCTCGCTCGAGTCCATGGCCCACGGCCAGTATTTCCGGTTCATGCGCCCGTTTGTCACGGAACAAAGCTGTCTCGAATGCCATGCTTCCCAAGGCTACCGCCTGGGCGATGTCCGCGGAGGCATCAGCGTGTCCGTGCCCATGGCGCCACTCCAGGCCGTCGAGGCACCAATGGCCAACCAGCTTGCCGGGGCACACGCGGGATTGTGGTTGATCGGCCTCGCCGGCGTCGGCCTGTTCCAGCGGACCCTGGGAAAGCAGATGGCGGCTCGGGAACGCGCCAGTACCGACCTGGAGCGCGAGGTCGCGGAACGTCGTTTGGCGGAGGACCGATTGCGCGAGGCCAACGAGCGCTACGAACTCGTGCTCGCCGGCGCCGAGGCAGGGCTTTGGGACTGGGACGTGCGCAAGCACAAGGTCATCTTCTCACCGAGGTGGAAGACCATGCGCGGTCTGGGCGAAGACGAGGTTGGGGATGCGGAGGAGGAATGGAGCGAGGGCATCCATCCAGAGGACGCGCCGCGGGTGAAAGCCGCTGTGCAGGCCCACTTCGAGGGACGGACGCCGTTCTTTGCCGAGGAGTATCGTGTCCGGCGTCGAGATGGTTCCTGGATGTGGATTATTGACCGCGGGCTGGTCCGACGGGACCCTGAAGGGCGGGTTGTGCGCATGGCCGGTTCCGAGATTGAGATCACGGATCGCAAGAAAGCCGAGATGGCGCTTGCGGAACAACGCGAGGAACTCCAACTGATTCTGGACACATCGCCGGCCTTGATCTTCTACAAGGACCGCGAGAACCGTTTCCTGCGAGTCAATCGGGCCGTGGCCGACATCATGGGACGGCCTAAAGAGCAGTTGGAGGGCTGGTCGCTCAACGAGCTCTATCCGCGCGAGCAGGCAGATGCCTACTGGAAGGACGACCGCGAGGTCATGGCATCGGACTGCGCCAAGCTCGACATTATCGAACCCATGTCCACCCCCCAGGGCGAACGCTGGTTCCAGACGGTCAAGGTTCCTTGCCACGATGCCCAGGGTAGCGTCATCGGCATCATCGGGTTCGCGCTGGACATCACGGAGCGCGAGCGGGCCATCAGCGCGTTGCGCCAGAGCGAGGACCGGTTGCGCTTCGCCCTGGAAGTCAGTCAGACCGGGGCCTGGGACCTTGATCTGAAAAATCACACTGCCTTCCGTTCGCTGGAGCATGACCGCATCTTCGGCTACGCCGACCTGCTGCCGGAGTGGACCTACGAGATGTTCCTGGAACACGTCCTGCCGGAGGACCGCGCCGCGGTGGACGCGAAGTTCCGCGAGGCCACGGAGAGCCACGGCGATTGGAGCTTCGCGTGCCGCATCCGGCGCAAAGACGGCGCCGTACGTTGGATCTGGGCGGCTGGACGGTACCGCGAGGACGCGACCCAGGGTCAGCCCCGGATGGGAGGGATCGTCCAGGACATCACCGAACGCAAGGAGGGTGAAGAGCGGCTTCGCCAATCCGCCGCTGCGCTCCAGGCGGCCAACGCCTCCCTCCTCGAGTCGCGGCAGGCCGCGCTCAACCTCATGGACGACGCCGTGGCGGCCCGCCAAGACGCCGAGCGCGTCAGCGCCAAGTTGCGGCAGGAAGTTGCGGTGCGCGAGCAGGCTGAAGGCGAGCTGCGCCGGTTGAATCGTGACTTGCGGGTCCTGAGCAACAGCGGCCAGGCCCTGATGCGCGCCCAGGAAGAGGGGCAGTTCCTCGACGAGATCTGCCAGATCATCGTGCGTGACTGTGGCTACACGAAGGTGTGGGTCGGTCTGGAGGAAGCCGACGAGGCGAAGACGGTTCGGCCCGTGGCCTCGGCGGGTTTCGAAGCGGGCTCGCTCGAAAGCCTGCAGTTCACCTGGGCGGACACCAAGCGAGACCAAAGCCCGACCGGCACAGTCATCCGCACCGGGAAAATGGTCGTGTGCCAGAACCTGCTCGCGGAAACGCAACGTGCGCCGTGGCAGGACGAAGCCTCCCGGTGTGGATCGGCCTCCGCCGTCGTGCTGCCGTTGTTGGAAGAAGGCCAGGCCATCGGCGCCATCCACATCTACGCTGCGCAGCCGGACCAGTTCTCCAGTGACGAGCTCAAGTTGCTCACCGAATTGACTGATGATGTGTCGCGCGGCATCACCTCGATCCGTCTGCGGCGGGCTCACACGGAAGCCGAGGCCGCGCTCCAACGCAGTGAGCGGCTCTATCGGGCCATCGGCGAGAGCATCGAGTACGGCATCTGGGTCTGCGAGCCGGACGGCCGCAACACGTACGCCAGCGAGAGCTTCCTCAAGCTTGTTGGTCTCACCCAGGAGGAATGCTCCAACTTCGGCTGGGGCAGCGTGCTGCACCCGGATGACGCCGACCGTACCATTGCCGCCTGGAAGCAGTGTGTCCAGGCCGGAGGCAAGTGGGACATCGAGCATCGGTTCCGCGGCGTGGACGGCCACTACCACGCTGTGCTGGCGCGCGGCGTGCCGGTGAGGAACAAGCGCGGTGACATCATCTGCTGGGCCGGCATCAACCTCGACATCAGCCGGCTCAAACAAGCCGAGGAGGCGTTGCGCGGCAGCCATGCACGGCTTGACATCCTGGCAGAAACGGCGAGTGAGCTGCTCAAGACGGACTCACCGCAGAGCGTCGTTGAAAGGCTTTGTCACAAAGTGCTCGCGTTCCTCGATTGCCAGGTCTTCTTCAACTTCATCGCCGACGAATCGACGCGCCGGCTCCGGCTCAACGCCTGCGCGGGCGTCTCGCCGGACGAAACGGCCCAACTGCAATGGCTTGATTACGGCGTCGCCGTCTGCGGCTGCGCGGCTCGCGACGGCTGCCGCGTCATCGCGGAGAACATCCCCGCCACTTCCGATCCGCGCACCGAGTTGGTCAAGCGGCTTGGCGTTCAAGCCTACGCCTGCCATCCGCTGATGGCGCAAGGCAAGGTCCTTGGCACGCTTTCCTTCGGCACCCGCCATCGGACGCGTTTCACGGAGGAGGAGATCTCGCTGATGAAAGCCGTGGCGGATCAGGTGGCGATCGCGATGCAGCGCAAGCAGGCCGAAGAGGAACTACGCCAGATCAACGCGCAACTCGAGCAGCGCGTGGCCGACCGCACAGCCCAACTGGAGGCCGTCGCCCGCTATGCCCGCAGCCTCATCGAGGCGAGCCTGGACCCGCTGGTCACCATCAGCCCGGCTGGCCGGATCACGGATGTGAATGAGGCCACTGAGTTGGCGACCGGCGTGCCGCGGGCGCGGTTGATCGGCAGCAGTTTTTCCGATTACTTCACTGAGCCGGCGCGGGCCGATGCGGGCTATCAACAGGTTCTCGCTCAGGGCTCAGTGCGCGATTATCCGCTGACGATTCGCCATGCGTCCGGTCGCACCACGGACGTACTCTATCACGCCACGGTCTACCGGAATGAAGGCGGGGCGGTGCAGGGCGTGTTTGCCGCTGCCCGCGACATCACCGAGCGCAAGGCGGCCGAAATGGAGCGGCAGAACCTGCGTGATGAGTTGGCACGCGTTTCGCGAATCACGACCGCCGGTCAACTGGCAGCCTCGCTGGCGCACGAATTGAATCAACCGCTCGGGGCCATCGCCTGCAACATCCAGGCCATCGAGAACCTCCTTGCCCAGCCGACCCCCGATCACTCCGAAGTGAGGGAGGCGCTGAAGGACATCGACACCAGCAGCCAGCGGGCCGGGGCGATTATCCACCAGCTCCGGAGCCTCTACCGGAAGACCGGACGGGCCCAAACCGCGCTGCAACTCAACGACCTGCTGCGGAACACAACGGAACTGCTGCACAGCGAGCTCGTGTTGCGACAGGTCGCCCTCGAATTGGACCTCGACCCACAGTTGCCTCCGGTCTGCGCCAACGGGGTCGAACTCCAGCAGGTCGCGCTCAATCTCTTGACCAACGCTGTCGAAGCGATGACGGCCTCCGCGGAGGGCAGACGCCACCTGCACCTCCGCACCCGGCGCGATGAACCGGGCACAATCCGGGTGTCACTTCGAGATTCCGGCCCGGGCCTCACGCCCGAGCAGGCGCGCCGCGTCTTCGAACCGTTCTATACCACCAAACCCAACGGCATGGGCATGGGACTGGCGATCTGCCACTCCATCATCGAAGCCCACCACGGTCGGCTCTGGGCGGAAAACAACCCGGACGGGGGCGCCACGTTCCATCTCAGTCTGCCCGTCTACTCCCACCCTGAACCATGAAGCCCTCTGAAGGAACCGTTTACATCGTCGATGACGACCCCGATATGCGCAAGGCGCTGGCACGGCTTTGCCGAAGCGCCGGGCTCCAGCCCACGCCGTTTGCTTCCGCACGGGAATTCCTCGATGCCGGCGTGCCCGAAGGCCCGGCCTGTTTGGTCCTGGACGTGCGCATGCCCGGACTGAGCGGCCTCGACCTGCAGGCGGAGATGGCCGCCCGCAGCATCCTCACCCCCATTGTCTTCATTACTGGCCATGGAGATATTCCGATGAGTGTGCGCGCCATCAAGGCTGGCGCTGTCGATTTCCTCACCAAACCTTTCAAGGACAAGAACCTGGTCGCTGTGATCCGCGCCGCGCTGGACAAGGATGTCCTGCTCAAGTCGGCCCAGAGGGAGCGGGAGACGATCCGGCGCAAACTGCAGAGCCTGACCTCCCGAGAGCGCCAGGTGTTTGACTTGGTGATCAAGGGACTCCTGAACAAGCAGATTGCCGGTGAACTCGGCGCCTGCGAGGCGACGATCAAAGTCCATCGACGCCGCGTCATGGAGAAGATGGAGGCTCAGTCGGTGGCGGAGTTGGTTCAGATGGCCGTCAAGGCTGGCGAAGTCCCCTCGTGACTCCGGGGTGGTTCATGTGGCGCGCAGAGCGACCCCAGGCTATGAGGTCCCGACGCCGGCGGGGTACAACTAAAGTCCAATAGACGCCTGTGTCTTTCAGCGTAACCTGCTCGTGACTGGCCCCGGTGCGAACCAACCAGGAACAGGCGCGGCGTGGCGGCGCCAGCGAGAGTTATGGACTAAGCCGTGGAATCCACAACACAGGTCCCTCACTCCAACCCTCTCCCATTCGATGGGAGAGGGTCGGCTGAGGGTGGCGGTGTCGTTCATCCAAGCGACTCCGCCGCAACTTCATGTTGATCACCGACCATCAAGGCCAGCCGGGTCCAGCAGCCCATCCCCTCGTTGCTGTGGTGGACGATGATCCGTTGTTTCTCCGCTCCGTCGGCCGCCTGGTCCGAAGCGCGGGCTATCAGGTCGCCCTGTTCGGCTCGGCCCGCGAATTCCTGGAGTCCCTGCCGGCTGGCGTGCCGCAGTGCGTGGTGCTGGATGTCCACATGCCGGAAATGACGGGGCTCGAACTCCAGGACCGCCTCGCCACCCAGAGTCCACGTCTGCCGATTCTGTTCGTGACCGCCTACGACACGTCACAAGCGCGCGAGCATGCCCGAAGATCCGGCAGCTTCGGTCTGTTCTTGAAGCCGTTTGTTCAGGACGCGTTCCTGCGAGCGATCCGCGAGGCCATCGGATCCCAGCCGAAGCGTGACACAGCCGCGGGCGCCGATTAGAGGAGCACGGGGCCGCGCACCGTTTCGAGGATGTTGACTTCCGCTGTCGTCGGCAGCACGCGATTCAACTCGAGTCCCGCCGCTCCGAACAGAAGATGGTACTCCGCCTCCGTACGTTCCCGGCCCCCGACCGACAGCATCAGCGGCGAACCGTCCGCATCGGCAAAGGGGAGATCGCAGATGTCGTAGATGTGGGCGTCCGGTCCGGTCCCTTCCCGTTTCGTGCGCCTCATGCCGGCGGGGGCCTGGGTCAGCAAGCGGCGTTCGGTCCGAATCGACGGGCCAGTTGCTCCACCATTTCGTTGGCCAGTGCCGTCAGATCATGCTTCGACAAGGCGGTGCGGGGGGAATGGTGGTGGCCTGTTGGGAGGGTGGCGGCTGCAGGCCGTCCGGACGGGGGCAAGGATGGTCCACCCTCACCGCTGCCGTTCCCCTGGGCGTCGGTCGGGCTGGCGGGGCGGTTCGGTTTGGCCTCGATGGCAGAGTCGAGCCAATGCACGGCGAAGCGCAGCAGGCTGATGAAGTTCGGCAATTCGAGTTTTTCTTTGATGTGTTCGCAGTGGGCCTGGATGGTCTTGACGCTCACGTGGAAGTCGGCAGCGATCTCGCACGATTTGCGGCCGCGCCCCAGAGCTTCGAGGACCGCCAACTCCCGGTCGGTCAGCCGCGCAACCGGGGAGGCGTCGGGAGCACGTTTGCCATCGGTGATCTCCTGGTGGAGGCGCCACACCAGGGCTTCACTGAAGGCCAACCCACCGCGCAGGATATTGCGGATGGCCTCGACGAGTTTTTCCGGCGGCTCCTTTTTCATCATGTAACCCCGTCCGCCGGCGCGGGCGACCCGCTCGGCGTAGAGGAGTTCATCGTGCATGGAGAGCACCATCACGCGGACGTGGGGGTGCTGCGCCCGCAAGTCCTTCAGGAGATCCAGGCCGTTCGCGCCTTCCAGGCTCAGGTCCAGCACGGCCACATCAGGGCGCAGGGTCGTCAAGGCCTGGAGAGCCTGCGATGCGGTCGCCACGCTGCCGCAGACTTCCATGTCTCCGGCCTGGTTGATGCTCAAGGTCAACCCTTCCCGCACCAGCGGATGATCGTCGACCAGGAGAATGCGGGCTTTGCCGAACGTCCGGTTTGGGACGACTGCCTCCATGCGAAGACGCGAGCGATGGTCTGTTTTCACAGCGGTTTCGGAGTTGGGGAGATGGGGGGAAGGGTGACGCTGACCTCCAGGCCGCGTGGCTTGCGGCCCTGGATTGTCAGTTGGGCGCCGATCGCACGGGCACGGGACCGCATGGTCTCGAAGCCCAGGCCGGTGGAGGTTGCGGACGTGCCGGACAGTCCTCGTCCATTGTCGCGGATGCGCATGCGGCGTGCCTCCGTATCGGCGGACAACTCGACGGTCACTTCGGAGCAGTGCCCATGCCTGAGGGCGTTGCTCAAGGCTTCCTGCGCGATCCGATACAGATGCGTGGCCGTGGTCTCGTCTTCGATCCGCCACGGTCGATGACACACCAGGCCGAGCTTGACGGTGTACATTGTCTGGAAGTCCGCAATCAGGGTCCGCAGCGCTTCGAGCAGACCGTCCGCGTCCCCCCGCACGCGGGAGAGTCCGTGCGCCAGATGGTGCGCTTGGTCGACGGCCTGCTGCATCAGATCGACGATGCGACGGAGGTTCCCGGCCTGTTCCGGAACAGCGTCGGCCAGCCGGTGGCAGGTCGCGTTCCACAGATGCGCCAGGCCCATGAGATGCTGACACAGCCCATCATGCAGGTCCTGGCCGATCTGGCGTCGCTGGTCTTCGCCGGCTTCAAGGAGGCGGGCCTCGAGCCACCGGCGCTGGCTGATCTCTGCCTGCAAGCGCGCGTGGACCACGGCCAAGCCCACCGTCCGGTCGCAGACCATCCGTTCCAGTCCGGCCTGCCGGTGCCACAACCCGGCTGGAAGCCGACCGGGATCGCTGGCGGCGCGATCGAGTGCCGGCCCGGGCCCGACCCCATCCTCGCTGTACATCGTCGCGCTCAGCCGTTCGGAGGCGCCGACCGGCTGGGGCGCATCGCCAGACCGAACCGAGCATCCGACTCGGCTTCGCTCGCATGCAAGTCCTTGAACTCTCATGCCGTCATTAGAGCAGAGCGGTGCGGAGGAGACTATTCCACTTTGGTCGTACAGCCTTCGGACTAGCGAGCACCTCAGACCAAACCCAGTCAGGATTCCAGTCCGGGGGTTGTCTGCTGAGTGTTCCGAGGGGAGGCCGCCGCGCGGCGGCCTCCCCCATGAATGCCGCTTCCACACCATCCGGCCGCTGTCAGCGGCGGCCACAGCAGCGGTTCCGATGTCAGCCTTGGAGGCCGATCTGCATTCAGTCCGGCTCCGCGCGCAACCGGTACCAGCTCGACTGCCAGCCGCCAGCCTGAGGGTCGATCAACCGCTGCAATCGGTTTGTCCCGCTCAGGGGACCCGCAATGGTCTGCCATTCAGTCGCGGGCGCGAGCGCCGGGCGTCGTTCGAGAGAGAATTGCCAGCCGGGTGTCCCGCCGAACGAGGCGGTGAAGGTCCCGCTCTCCCAGTCCGCCCCGGCCAGCGTGACCCCGGCTTGCAGGAAGATATGGTAGACGTCCGAAGGAGCGTGGAGCGGAGTGCCCGCTGTTCCATTCTTCGAGGTGTCGACCACCTGAAAACCCAGGGTGTAGAGCCCTGGTTGATCGACGCGCAGGCGCCGTGCCGGCCAGTGTCCATAGGGGTCGGTGCCGGGCAACGCTTCATTCTGGCTGATGAGGCAGCGATGGGTACCCGCACGTTCGGCGGTGTTCATAGTAAAGAGCGGCGTGGCCGCGTCGTTTTCCCAGACGCTGAGGTGGCCGTCCGGCGGCCCGCTGAGCGAAACGAACTGCAGTTCGAGGCAGGCGCCCGGCAGTGCGTGGTTCTCGCTGGGTCCGCCGTGGGCCGCGGTGGCGGGCAGCGCGAGCATCGGGACGATCCGTTCGAAACCGCTCCCTGGTGACGCAAGGTCGTCCGGAAGGAGGGCCATCACCCACTCGCCTTCGGTCACAAAACGATCCGCATTCAAGAACGCGAGGGGAGAGGACAGCGCCGCGGCGAGGGCGCCGAATTGGAGAGGCTCCGCCGCCAGTTCGACCGTCCACTCGAGTCGCACGCGAGCGTCGTCCAACTCGAGGAAGCCCTCGCGCGCACCGGTGGTGGCGTCGCCGAAGTAGATGGCATACTCCGCAAAGAGGGGGCTGGTGGCCGGGGCGAGGACAGCATAGGTGTTGTGCACCATCACTCCGCTCCACTGCCAGATGAGCGGGGAGTCAGCCGTGCCGAAAAGGGGCAGGTGGCTTCCGGTCCGGCCCCAGCCTTCGTAGGTTTCGAGGCCGGGCGAACTCCCGGTTTCCTCAATCCAAATGGCTGCGCCGGCGGGAATGGTGAAGAAACCGCCGACGTTCCATCCGTACTGGGCGTTGTAGGCCTTCCCATTGAGCACTGCAAAGGGGGCCTCGGGATCGAAGGCAAGACCAGGCTCGAGCGGCCTGAGCTGGGGCAACCCGAAACTGTCGTCGACCCGAGCGCTGAGGTAGTTTGCCTCGGCGTCGTAGTACACGTCGATATGGACCATCTCCGCGGCGACCTGGCCCCCGCCCAGTTTGGGGGTGACGTAAGTCTGGCCGTGGGCGACCACGAGGGCCGCCCCGACCAGGAGGCTCAAACCGGGCCGCAGGCATGAAGTTTTCATGGCGGTAGGTGTGGGGGACGAATGCAATGTCAGGGCACGGTCGCGCGCAACCGATAGTAACTTCGCCCAGTCGGGGCGGCGGGATCGCTCAAGACCTGCAGGCAACTGGCACCGGCCAGCGGTCCGGCCACGGTTTCCCAGGGAGCCGCTTGCCCGAGAGCCGCCGTCCGCTCCAGGTAAAAGGAACGACCGGGTTCGCCGCCGAAAGTGGCGGTGACGGAAAGTTCCCCCGGCATGAGCGAATCGAGGGTTAATCCGGCCTGCAGGTAGACCTCGTACAGCCCGGAGGGACTATGCACGGGCCCGCCTCCCGGTCCGTTCGTGGAGCGGTCTACCACGCGGAGGCCCAGGCAATACAGCCCCGGCTGGGTAAGCGAGAAGCGTCGGCCCTGGACGCAGCCATAAGGGTCAGCACCGGCGTCGCCCTGGCTATGGCTGAGAGGGAAGCGACCCGTGCCAGCGGTCTCGCCTACCAGCAGGCTGAGGCGCGGTTCAGTGTCGCCCGCTTCCCAGAAATTCAAGCGGCCGCCCGGAGGTCCGGCGAGAGACACCAGCTCGATCTGCAGGCACGAGCCCGGAGCTGCATGGCCGGGCGTCGGCCCGCCGTTGGCCTCGGTGGCCGCCACCGCGACCAAGGGGAGGTAACCGACGAATTGAGTCATCCACGGCCCGGAGCCAGCCTGGCGCAGGTTGACCAGCGACTGGGAGGCGATGGTCCAATCGTCGGCGTTGAGGAAACACAAGGGAGTGCCTGGGTCCGGCCCAACCGCTCCGAACAGGAAGGTCGGCGGCTCGGTCACTGGATCCACGGTCCAGGTCAAGGCCACGGTGGCGTCGTCGTAGCCGGCGTAGGCATCGCGGGCACCGGTTTGGGCGTCGCCGAAGTAGACCCGGTATTCGGCTGACAGCACGTTGGTGGTGGACTGGCGAATTGCGTAGGCGTTGTGCGCCATGCGTCCGTACCAGGCCCATTTGGTTGGGGAACCCGCCGTGCCCAGGATGGGGGTGTAGGGCCGGGCCGGGTTTTCGTTTTTGTTACCAGGGCCGTCGTAATTCTCCAACCCTGGCGAAGCGTTCAGGCACTCGATCCAGACGGCGGCCCCTTCCGGCGGGGTGAAGATGCCTCCCGGATTCCAGGCGTATTGCAGGCTGTAGGCCTTATCGGTGAGGACGTAGTAGTTGGACCGGGAATCGAACGCGTAGCCTGGCGGCAGAGGCGTCAACTTGGGGATGCCCTTGGTGGTGTCCACCGTGGCGATCATCTGGTTGGCCTCGTGATCGTAGAAGATGTCGACATGGATCATGGGTGCGTTGGTGTCCAGACCGCCGCCGCGCGCCGGTCGCACCAAAACATCCGGAATCGCGACGGCGTCCACGGTCCAGGTCAAGGCCACGGTGGCGTCGTCGTAGCCGGCGTAGGCATCGCGGGCACCGGTTTGGGCGTCGCCGAAGTAGACCCGGTATTCGGCTGACAGCACGTTGGTGGTGGACTGGCGAATTGCGTAGGCGTTGTGCGCCATGCGTCCGTACCAGGCCCATTTGGTTGGGGAACCCGCCGTGCCCAGGATGGGGGTGTAGGGCCGGGCCGGGTTTTCGTTTTTGTTACCAGGGCCGTCGTAATTCTCCAACCCTGGCGAAGCGTTCAGGCACTCGATCCAGACGGCGGCCCCTTCCGGCGGGGTGAAGATGCCTCCCGGATTCCAGGCGTATTGCAGGCTGTAGGCCTTATCGGTGAGGACGTAGTAGTTGGACCGGGAATCGAACGCGTAGCCTGGCGGCAGAGGCGTCAACTTGGGGATGCCCTTGGTGGTGTCCACCGTGGCGATCATCTGGTTGGCCTCGTGATCGTAGAAGATGTCGACATGGATCATGGGTGCGTTGGTGTCCAGACCGCCGCCGCGCGCCGGTCGCACGAGGATATCCTGCGCAGCGGTGTTGGTGGTGGCGTAGGCTGCCGCTGCCAGGAGGCAGAGCAGGTACCGGGCAAAGGTCGGGTTCTTGGTCATGGCTTGAACTTTCGTTGAACTGCGAGTTGATCAGGGGTGAAAAGGTTTCTGCGGTCAGCGGGCCGTCTCGGGGTTCCATCTGTCGATGCTCTGTTGAGGGTCGTAAGTGGTTTTGAACAAGGCAGCGGCGGCATGGCCGTCGCCGAAGATGTAATTGGATCGGGTTTCGTGTCGCTTCCGGTCGACCTCGGGTTCTCCACCGTCCGCCCAGAAATGCGCCATGAAATGGTCCGCCATGGACCCGCCGGCCTTTTCCGCGAAGAGGACGGTGGCTGACGCGTTTGGCAGATCGCCCAGGCGGGGCCAGGTGGGGCCGCCGGTTTCCTGGGCGGAGAGTTCGGGATAAACGCTCTTGCCGTAACTCCAGTCGGAGTTGCGCCGCTTGTCCACCGGGCAGCGATAGAGGCCATTGAACACGTTGGTCCAGAGGGGGGCGGTGGGCTTGCAGTCCGGGCACGCCAGATAGGGCAAGAGGGCGTAACCCCAGGGCCGTTCCCCGTGGGCCGTGGCGGAATGGGTGCTACGGGGCAGACGTCCACCGTGGTCGTCGGCGTACATCAGCGTGGCCAGGCCGATCTGTCTGAGCTGGCCCAGGCAGCAGACCGACCTGGCTTTGCCATGGGCTTTGGCGAGCGCGGGCACCAGCAGCCCGGCCAGGATGGCGATCATGGCGATGACCACCAACAGTTCGATCAACGTGAACGCTCGCCAGCGTCCATTCACTGTTCTCTCAGATACGAAGTTCATAAGGTTTTTGCCTGCTCCCGGGGTTTCTAGCCCGGGGCGCATGACGTTTCGTTTGGGATTCGGCCCGGAGACCGGAGTCCGTTCCATCCTGACCGGTGCCGGGCCACGACGCCGGTGTCAGACCTTCAGAACGGAGGTGACGATGGGGGAACGCGACCTGATCGCGTTCAGACGTGGCGTGGAGGGGGCGAGGGGGGTCTTTCGAAGCGCTCGAGCCCGTTCTCAGCACGAAGCTCGAAGGAAGCGAAGGCCATCTGGCGGAACATGAACGCGCGGGGAGTCTCGCAGATCAGATCGAGTTTGAGGAGGGGCCGTTGCGGCTGTGGTTCGCGCGGGCCGTTCTCTTCCGATTTCTGGCCCTCGGTCACGATGTGGCAGAGGACACAGGGGTGGCGGCCGTCGAAGGTCTGATCGATCGCCTCGCGGAACGTCGTGTTCTGTGAGTACCTGACGAACATCGAAACCCAGGCCACGGACTGCAAGGCCGCCCAGTGCAGGCCCAGAGTCAGGGCCACGATCAACGCCGTGATGACGTGTTTGCCTCTCATCTGCCTGGCGCGTGACAACGATCGTCCCAGGCTCGATCAATGAAGCCGCTGTCTTGGCCTGTGAGGCTGGCGATCAAGGGCGGTGTTCGATGCCTGTTCATACTCGATGCAGGATCATTAGCACACCCGCGCCTCATCCGGCTATCGGTGCCGAACCATTCCTTTCATAGGGGGACGTCCGAGGTTCGAGTGTTGTGGACCCGCCAACCTGGCCGTGCCCGCCGCACAGCACGCCGCGCGGCGTCTTGCCTCCCGACCGTTGCGGGTATGCTCCCTGCGTCGCGCCTCGCCATCCAGCCCTTCCTGCGAAAACAGCACCCCTCGGAGTTTCCAGACAGACTCTCAGGCCCGACGCCGATGTCCCCGCTGCCCAGGCTGGATGAGCCCGATGACCTACGGATAGACCGAGCGATAGAACCGCGCGTGCGCGGCGGGTGGTGGCGTATTGGTGTACTGGAAGACGCCGAGGTCGTCGGCAGCATTGCTGCCCAACTCAGTCCAGACGGCCGAGTCCAAGTGTTCCGTGAACTCGATCCGGTAGGTCTTGCCTGCGATGCCAAGGAAACTCAGCAGAAAGGAACCGTTGCCGAGGTCAGTGAGCAGGAGGTTGGGAGACGGGACGGTGTTGGTGGAAGCGCGGACGGTGACGGTGGCGGTAGCCTGGGCGCTGTAGCTGTCTTCGATGGTGTAAGTGAACGAATCGTCGTCCGTGAATCCGGCAGCGGGGGTGTAGTGAATCCAATCGCCGTCGAGAAGGAGAGAGCCGCCGTGGGCGCTGGTGGGACTCACCAGGACCAACTCGATGGGGTCGCCGTCGGCATCGGCATCGTTGCTGAGCAACGTGCTGATGAGGACCTTGGTTCCATCGGTCGGGTCCCGTTGAATCGTATCCGCGCCGGCTGTCGGCGGGGTGTTGATAAGCTGGGCCGAAGCGAGGGTGGCCGTGGACCCGGTGAAGTTGTCGTCACCCGCATAGCTTGCGCTGACCGCGTGAAGGCCGGGACTGATGGTGGTCAAGCTGAGCGTGGCGTTGCCCGCGCTGAGGGACGCGGGTGCGCCGGTGTCGGCGCCGTCGAGCATGAACTGCACCATGCCGGTCGGGATGCCTGCGCCTGGGGCCACAGCGGTCACCTCCATGGTGAACGTCACCGGTTGCCCGGGTGCGGCGGGGTTTGCTGAAGAGCTGAGCCGACTGGAGGTGCTGGCTTTGGTGATGGTAAGCTGCGCGATCGAGCTCGTGACCGCCACGCCGTTGTCGACCACAACCGAGTAGCCGCCGACGCTGGCATCCTGAACGTTGGTGACCGTGAGGCTGGCGCCGGTTCCCCAAGAAATGACCTGGGTCTGATTAAAGTACCATTGGTAGGCGAGCGGGGTGCTGCCGGCAGCCACGACGCTGAAGTTGGCGTTGGCGCCCCGGGCCACCGCTTGACTCTGAGGCTGGGTCGTGATCTTCGGAGGGCCGAAGACGCCGTAATCGGCGATCTCGAGGCCGGCCACCCAGCCGATGCTTGGGCCGGCGAAACTGCCGCGAGACTGGCCGGCCTGGTCGAAGCGCTGCACGCCGCCATCAGCGGCCTTGATGCCCACGGCGATGATGCCGTCGGCGTCGATGTCGATCCCCCACGGGCTGCCCAGGAGGTTGGCGAGGACCGTGGCGGTGCCACCGGAGACTTCGAGGAGCCACTTGGAATCGTACGCGCCGGTAAACAGCTTGCCGCCATGGACGGCGACGTCGTAGGGGCTGTCGACCTGGCCCCCGGAGATCAGCGTGGTTTGGGAGTGGTCGACGAGGGATACGGAGACGAGGCGGTTCGCGAGGGCGGACGTCACGACCAGATGCGTACTATCGAGGGTGGCGAGGCCCGCGACGCCGGAGAGCAGGTTGCCCTGGGTCATGATGGTGGAGACGCCGGTGTCGAGATTGACCTCGAAAAGGGAGTCGACGTCGTCGAGGTTCTTGCCGGTCACATAGAGCCGGCCGTTGGGACCCAACGCGAGGCCCCAGATCTCGCTCGGGAGGTCGCCGGACAGCGCCAGGGGAGCGACCACTTCCGTGGCGACATCGAGTGCCTGGATGTCGCCGTAGAACTCGCCGATGTAGAGCGTTCCGGACGGATGGAGCGCCAGGTCCATCGGGTGGAGGAAATCGCCCCAGACAACCTGTTCGCCGGTGTTGGGATCGAGCCGGACGACCTGCCAGTTGTCATAGTTGGCGATGATGATGTCGCCGACGTTGACAAAGAAAGCCCGGGCTGGAAGGGCGGAATTGGCGAGCACGCTGGCGGCGACGAGAGCCAGGACGAGGATCCGCGTGCGATGAGGTGGTTGTTCCGCTGTTGTTTTCATGGTGGATGAGAGGCAGTTGCTTCACGGCGTGGTCTGGACTTCGATCCGGTAGAACCGTGGTTGGTTGTCCGGCCCAGTGTCCTCGTAGACGTTGAGCGGCGGAGTCGCAGCCAGGCCCTGGGCCAGTCGCGCATAGGGACCTGCCGGGTCAGGCGCGTGAAATATCGAATACTGCCGGCCCTGAACGCTCGGCCACTCGAGGCGGACGCCGGTCTCCAAACCGCTCCCTCGCGCCGCCCGGAGGCTGAGAACCGAGGCGGGGTCAGTGGGGCTGGTGCCGGCAACCTGTTCGGCCAAGTCGGTCATGCCATCGCCGTCGGTGTCCTGATCCGGAGACGGGATGGGCTGGTGCCAGGCCAGGTGGGGGTCGCCGAGCAGGGTGATCTCGTAGTAGCACCAGCGATAGGGCATCAGCCCCGAGGACTCGATCTGACCGACCAGATCGTGCTTCGAGAACTGGTTGGCCACGCCGAAGTTGGTCTGTCCGTGGGCGAGCAGATGGGCAAAGAAGCGGGTTTGGAACTCACCGCTGTATTTGGACTCGTCCACCGGATCGTACCAGCCGAGGCGTGAGTTGAAGACAGCGGCGAACGCACCGTGGGCGTTGCGCTTGACCAGCTCCTCGCCGATGGCGTCCGGCGACCACCGGTCGTTGTCGAACTGGCCGACGTTGCAGCCCACGCTGTAGGCGAGGAAGGGGAAGGCATTAGTCAGAGCGTCCAGTTCATCGGTGCGAATGCCGCGGCTGGGGATGAGGTGGGAACTCATGAGAACCTCGTCGTCGCCATGGCCGTTGAAGAGTGCCAGGTGGGGAGAACCGTTCAGCGCGGCCTGGAGGTCGGACTTCGTCCACTGGGGCGTGGTGAAGGGCCGATCGTCCAGCCACGTCACCTGGCGGCCGGCGAGATAAGGGAGCAAGGGTTCGAACATGTCGCCGCCATGGGCCGGGCCATTCGGGGTGCTCTTGAGAAACTCGGCCACCAGCAGAAAATGGTTCGCTTGCGGGTGTCCAAACGTTTCATAGCGGAGGCATTTGTCAACAAAGGTGGCCACCTCCTCGGGGGTATCCACCGGGGCGCGACCGACAAAGACCTCGGCCAGGAGGTCTACGTCGCCGCTCCCGGAACCGTCGGTGGGTTCCCCCCAGCGGTCGTCGCCATCGGCATTCCAAGGGCCGTCCAGGCAGGCATAGTACAGATCGCAAGGGATGCGTGAATCGATCTCCGGGAGGTTCATGAACGCGTGCGCGTAACGGCAGGGGACAACCGTGGCGTCGCCGCCGAGCAGAACATAGGTGATGCCCCAGTCGGCGTAAGCCGTGCGGATATAGTTGCGGATCCTCTCGGGGATATCGGCACCCGGCTGGGTGCTCACAATCGTCTCGACCGTTTCGACTTTCACGGCCAGCCCACTTTGGGCTTTGCGATCGACCAAGGGCTGAAAGGCGGAGACGAGGTTGCTGCGGGTGACCAGCAAATAGTCGAGAGTTCCCCCGGCCCTGCCCATGAGAGACGGTGCCGCATAGGTCTGGAGCAGGGCCGGGTTGTCCACCCAGGCCGCCACGCGGTCCCGGGCGCGGAGCTGGGCGCGTCGCGGGGCGATCGGCGGCTGCGGCTGAGCCGACTCGGCCTTGGGCGTCAGGACGACCTGAAGACTCGGTGTGAACTGTAACTCGCCTCGCGCTGGCCGGTATCGCACCGGGTAGACCCGGATGACCGCGAGGTCGTAGCCCGCCAGACGCTGGACCGCCACGAGCTCCGCCCCCACCGCCGGATAGAGCCCGTCGGAACCGTAAATCGTGGGGTCAGGTTGGTCGGCCCTCGCCAGGTCCAGCATCCGCACACTCGGTGTGGTGACCGGTAATCGGCCGTAGTCAACCTGCCAGGTGCCGGGGATGGTCGTCGCAGGCTGGGGAGCGAGAGCCTCGACCTTCTCGACCCTTCCGCCGGGCGGGAGAAGCAGACGGATGGTTCGGAAGGGCAACACCGGAGCGCCGACACGCTGGGCCACGTCGCAGCCGTCCATGCGCACCTGAATGTACGCGCTGTGCTCGCCTGCGGATTGTTGCAGCCGAGGGAACTCGAAGTCGCATCTCGTGGTGATCGACGGGGCGGTGGTTTCGGCCTGGGCAACGGTCGGGCACAGCCAAGCGGCCGCCAACACCAGCCAAAGGCCAGAGGTCCGTCGATCGGCGGAAGGCGCTGGTGGCAGTGCGTTGGCGTTGACCTGAGTCGGATCGCGCGCGTCCGCGATCTCCGCTTGCGTCTGCCGCTCCGCGTTAAGAGGTTGGATCATAGGTCAGGCAATTCCGATCACCCCATCCAACCGACGACCCGCCTGGGACGGATGAGCCTGCGCGTCTTCCCGAGCGAGTCCGGCCACTATCCAATGGTCACGTTTTCGATGCGGCAATCCCCAATCACCACGGTGACTTTCGCGCCTGGTTTGACGATCCCTCGGGAGTTGCCGAAGAAGATGTAATAGATGCGGCCGGCCGCCAGTCTCTGCGCGGTTTGGCGCAACGGGCCGAGCTTCGGCGTGGTGGGCACCCCGAGCTTGTTGCCGCTCGCCTCATCGATCAGGTAGGGCTTCGCCTCGGCCTTGAGCAGCGGGGCTGCCTTCTCCGGGTCGATCACCTTGTATCGAAAGTCGACAAAGTAGCCCTCGGCCGACAGGCGCAGGCTGGTGATTTCGATCCCCCAGGTCTTGGCCAACCGCGCGACGGGGTCGGCCGTTGTCGACGGGGGTGCCACGGGCGTCTCGTCTGCGGCCGCAGAATGAGTCTGACAGCAGGAGGCCGCGGCAACGGGCACGCTGGCCTGCTTCTCACCTGCATCTGCTGCGGCTGACATAACTGCCACACCCAGAAGGATGGCAGCGATCGCACTGGTGGCGAGGGAGTGGAGTTGATTTGCGGTGTTCATCGGGTTCGGTTGAGGAACGGGCATGGTGATTGTTGGGTAAAGGCCACGGGCGGGAGCGCTGATGCGCCCACCCGCCCGCGGCGTGAGGGCTCGGAGGTTCTGTTTAAGGCAACGAGAGTGTGCGTCGGTCGTAGAACGACGCACCGGTCGCGAGCGGCCCCAGGCGCGCATCGCGGGTCTTGAGAGACGGTAGGTTGACCGCGTTTTCGACCCGGGGATACGGATAGGGGCGTCCGTCTTCGGCGATCAACTCGAGGTGATGGCCACTCACCACCGGAATGCGTTCGTCGTAGCAGGCATTCAACATGCGCACCAGCGTGGGTGCAGTCAGCCCGCCGGGGATGGTGCCCAGCGTGAGGGGTTCACCGTTCAGCAGGTAGACCTCGGGAACCGAATGGATCATGCTCTTGATGGTCGTGCCATAGGTGCCAGCCTCGACCGCCGCGTGAACGTCGAAGTCGATTTCACCGAAGATCCAGGCGACCTCCGAGCCATAGGAAACGCCTGGATAGGCCTCCTGGCCGGCAAGGGCGGGCGCGTCCTTCTTGAGCAGGCCATAAAGGCCCATCTGGACCTGCAGCGCAGAATGGGTGCCGCTGAAGTAGAGGTAGGTGCCGGGGGTGACGTTGTTCCACGTGTAAGTGACCGAGGCGCCGGGCTCCGTCTGTTTGACGAAGGACCGCGCCCGGGTGCGGCCTTGTGGATCGGTGAACGTGACATGTTCTGCAGGTCCGCCCCGCAGGTACCCGTTTTGGTTGGGGATGACCAACGAGATGGGCACAGAGAGGTCGTTCTGCAGCGTGATGTTCAAGACCGTGTCAGTGGGAGGGACGACCAGCGCCGGCCCCGGTGAGGTCACCGGGCCGCCGTCGAGGGCGAATCCCCACATGTGGACGTTGGCGGTGGCTCCGCCGGGCAGGGGGACTTCCTTGGTGAAGGCCGCGGCGCGAAGGGTGAAGTCCGCCGACCAACCGGAGGTGGCCGCCAGCAGGCAGCCGCCGCCGATCAGGGCGGGAATCATGGATTTGAGTATCGAACGATTCATAGGGTTTGTCCTGTGTCTGAGTCTTTGGATTCTCGTGAGCACTCCGGGATAGGCGGCTAGGGTGTCGGATGAGCCGCGATGAGCAGGAACGTCATCATGCCCCCGCCAAAGATGTCGTTGTTGCAGAGTTCCTTCTCGTTATGCGAATGCCACATATACATGAAGCCCGCGACGGGGTTGAATCCGCCCTGGCCGGGGGGCAGGGTGCCGAGCACACCCAGGAATGGGCTGCCCGAATACATCTGGCCGAAGGTCAGGTCCTGGTCGGTCGGCAACTTGACTGGGAAGGGTTTGCCGTGGTCTGGGGCGTATTCGCCCGGCGCCAGGGGATCCCCGGGTGCATGGCCGTAGATGTCCCAGCCCAGCTTTTCGCCCGTCCAGGTGAACAGGGCGTCGTAGGTGCTGCCTGGGCTCGACGGGACGGTGAAGACCTCGTAGCTAAGGTCGGCGCCCACTGTGCCGCCGGTCTGACCGGCGGTGGAAAGGAACCGACCGTCGCGCGCGAGGACTCTGGCATGGTTGCCGTGGTGGTGGAATGGATGCGAATCCCGACCGGCACCGATGACGCGCATGAGGACCCTGTCGGTCGCGTGGATCTTGACCAGCGCGTCATAAGGCTGATGGGGCAGCCAGGGCGCGTTGACCGGCAGCACCGTGTCCGGTCCGGTTCGTCCGTTGATGAACCAGTAGACAGGGAACCGTTTGGTCATGTCCACCTGGACGGGCAGGCCATCCCGCACCTGCGCCTCGACCTGGTCGTGGATGCGTTCATCCACCTCGGTGAGGAAGAACAGGAACTCGTGTTCGTACACGCTGTCGGCATGGGCGTAGGCCTTCCGGTTGGCGCTTCCTTCGGCGGCGACGAATCCGCTGGGCCGCACGATCAGTGCGCCGACCAGGCCCATCTCAGTCTGGAGGTCAGACCTCGTGCCGCTCTCGTAGAGATAGGTGCCCGGCTCGGCGGCGGTGAACTCATAGGTCACAGGCCCGCCCGGAACGTCGGGAGTGCCTGCCGGGGCCTCCTGGGTCAGTGCGCCGCCGCTCCCGCCCGAGGCCGTCACCCCGGCCTGGCCCGGGAAGAGGATCGACACCGGGACGGGCAGTTCGTTGCGGAGGGTGACGGTGACCGTATCACCCTGGTTCACGATGAGGGTCGGGCCTGGGTATTGGGCCCGCCCGGCGCCACTGGCGTAGCCCCAGAAGTAAACGCTGTTTCCTTCTGCGGTGCTGAGGTGGCCCGCGCGCGCGGTGAGTTCGAAGGCGGGGCCCGTGATCCCGTCGATGTCGTGGACGAGATGGGCAGCCTGGAGGGTTCCGGTCAGGGCGGCCAGCAGGATGGCGCCAGCAGCCAGACTCCCTTTGAGTATATTGTAGTTTTTCATGTTCACAGTGTTCTTTCTTGGATCGAGATGTCTGTTGAGCGCTGGTTGCACTACTGGATGATGATCTCGGTCATCATCCCGCCAAAGTCCTCCTGATCATTGGTCAGATGGTTGAGGCGCGAGTCGTACAGGAAGTACGTTCCCGGCGTCACCCCCGTCGTGTCGAGGATCACGTCGGCTGTTTCCCCGCCACCGAAGGTGAACGAGGTGGTCTCGTAGGACAGGTCCTTGCCCACGAGCGATCCCGCACCGTCCGGATCGGGGCCGCGGAGGAGTTTCGCGTCCTTGGCGATCACCCGCATCGGGATGCCCAGCACCGTGACGGTGTGGAAGTCCGACAGGGAGACGTTGGAGAGACGCAGCAAGACCCGTTGTCCGGCTGTCGCCACGATCCGCGAGGTGATCTTCTGGGACGGATACTCCGCGCCGATCCCCAGAATGTCTCCGACCGTGGCGTTGGTGATATCGTCCGGGTTGACCGTGTCTGGATACCCGCGGCCGTTGATCATCGGGTAGCTTTCGTCCAGGGCGGCGAACGGGAGCGGCTGCACCAGGATGTGCTGCTCGTGGAAGTTCCGGTCAAAGGCGGAGAACTGCAGCTCCTTCTCGACGTCGTAGTAGCTCGAGCCATCGCCGTCGTTGTAGGCATACTTGTAACCGGCCTGGTGGGTCGTGCCTTTGCCAGGAGGCAGGCTGGCGAGCGCGGTGCCGACGGGCAGATAATTCTGCTTCGGCGTCACGTAGAGGGTGCCGAGCATGCCCATCTCCATGTGCTCGGTCGCTTCCATGTGGCAGTGGTAGATGTAGGTGCCGGGCTCGACGATGTTGTAGAAGTAGCGGAGTGTGGCTCCGACGTTGATCGCGACCGAGGCGAAGGGCTCGCCGTCGAAGATCGAGGCCGCCTGCGGGAAGCCGTGGAAGTGCACCGTGTGCGGGTCGAACAGGTCCGGCCGCATCACCATGCCCACGTTCGAGAGGTCCAGATAGAACTTCTGGCCTTCTTTGACGGTGAGCGTCGGGGCGGGGATCTCAGCCTTCAACATGCCCGCCGACATCACCAGGGCGGGATCCACCGCGGTAAGGTCAGAGAAGCCGAACTGGTAGAGTTCGTTGCCGTCGGCCATCTTCCCGAACCCGTCGCCGCCACTGACGCGCTTGAAGACGTGATCATTGTCGACGATGCCGTCGCCGTCGGTGTCAACACCGTCGGTATCGGCCGGGATCGGCTCGAACACCGGGAGCACGCCCGGACCGACCGGCGGCGTGGGGGTGGCCACCGGGGCCGGACCGGTCGAAGGCGGACCGTTGAGCGGCACGGTCGGCCAGGCCGGGTTCACAAACGGCGTCGAGTTGAACTCATCCGCGCCGATGTCACGCTGTGCCGGACGGGTCTCACGGTCGAAGTCGTAGGCGAGCCCGGCAGGAGCCTGCGGGATGTTGCCGCCGTTGTTCACCGGCGAAGTGGCTGCCGCCCCCGTTCCGATCAGGTGATAGTCACCCCGGAGCGTGGCGCCATTGGGCGGGTAGAGACCCGTCTCGGGGAAGCGAACGGCGATGTTGTTGCCCGCCTCGTCAATCACGGCCGCGGCCTGCAGTGAATTCAGGTAGGACGCGACAAACGGATCGATGTCCGTGGTGATGTTGCCGCTGCCCGCGAAGAACGAGCCCGGTGAGACCAGGCAGTTGCGCAAGGTCAGCCGCAGGGCGTTCGGCTCGATCGCTGGCGGCACGGCGACGCGGACGTCCTTGTACGGCCCGTAGGGGGCGGCGTCCGCCGGGACCAGGGTCTGGGTGGTGCCGTTCCACGAGAAGGCCTTGTTGTGCCAGATAATGTTGTTGTAGAGGTCCGGATCGGAGTACGACTTGTTCCCTTGGCCTCCCGGGAGCACCTGGGTCAGCGCGAGCGTGTGGAGGTGCGATACGATGCCTGCACCCTGCGGGGTCGAATCGAGTGCGCCAGGTGCGAACGCGGCGCGCGCCGTCGCGGTGCTCTGGTTGTTGGCGACCGTGTTGTGCATGATCCGGACCCGGATGGCGTCCTGGAGGGAGATGCCCCCGCCGGCGTAACCGGCCACGTTGTTCACGATCATGTTGTTGAGGATGTTCACCGCGTACCAATTGTTGTCGTTGCCGCTCGCGAACACATCGTCGCCGTTGACACCGGCGAGACGGATACCACCGCCGTTGCCGGAGCCGGCCAGGTTGCCCTGGATCAGGTTGTTGAGGATGGTGACGGAGCCGGACCCGGAGCTGCGACCTCCCGCCGCGAGCTGGCCGCCGATATAGATGCCGCCGCCATCGCCGCCCACGGCGAGGCCGTAGAAGACCTCGTTGTTGACGATTTGGTTGTTGGCGATCAGGCCGCCGCGGGACACACCCTCATGGCCGATGCCGCCGCCGTTGCCGCGGGAGAAGTTGCCGGCGATGATGTTATCCAAGATTTTGTAGTTCTCGGAGCCGTTGAACACGGCGATACCGCCCGCGGCGTTAATCGAGCCGTTCTTGAGAATCTGATTGGACTGGATGGTGACATTTGAGTTGTCGTAGAGCGTTCCCAAGGCGTCGGACATGCCGAGCGTGATCCCGCCGCCGAAGGCGCCCTGGTTGCCGATGATGCGGTTGTTCGAGATGCGAAGGTTGGTGGCCAGGTGATAAACCTCGATGCCACCGCCGGTAGTCGAACCGCTGATGGTGAATCCGTCGATCCGGCTGGGCGTGGCGGCGAAGCTGCCGCTGTTCGGGAGCAGGGAATTGCCGATCACGATAATGCCCGGGGTGCTGTTGGCCTCGAAGGGATTGCCGCCCAGCACGGTCTCGATCTTATCGATCCACTGCTGCGCGCGCTCGGTGGGCACCGGGTTCGCATGGATGACTGACCCTGCGCCGGTGGCGTAGGTGCCGGCCCCGGCGCCCTGCAAACGCAGCGGCTTCCAGAGCACGACGTTCTCGTAATAGTTGCCCGGGGCGACAAGGACGAGATCACCCGGGTTCGCGGCGTCGACGGCCTCCTGGATGGAGGTGAACGTCGTGACGTTGTCCGGGATGACACCCGAGTCCCGCGGATACACCTGACGCACGGTGCCCGGACCGGCGTGGGTGAGGGTGACCCCGATGGGGGTGAGGAGGCCGTTGTCCGCGCGGCGCACGGTGAGCTGACCGGTTTGGCCGGCTGCCAGAGAAGCGCCGACGGTGATGGTGACGGTCCCATCGCCGTTCAGGGTGACCTGCCCTTCAGGGAGGGCAACGCCGTTGATGTAAACGGTCGGCTCCGTCGCGCCGAAACCGTAGTCGCGATCGATGGTGTTGTCCGAGCCGTAGCCGAGTGAGGTCGGATCGGGCACCGAGACCGTGCCTGCCGCGGTGATGGTGATCGACTGACTGGGACTGGTGATATAGGGACCGGTCTGGCCGTCGGCCTGGACCGACTTGATGACCGGGGTGTGGTCAAGCGGTTCGACGTCGACCTGGTTGTTCGGGTGGCCCACGAAGCTGGCCACCGGGACGATCGGGGTGTCCAGGTAGGAGACCGACCCGGCCCAGAACATCCATGTGCTCGGCGAGACCGAGTAGTTCGGGTTGTGGTTCGGGTCCGGAACCCGATCGCCGCTGGTCGGATTGGCCGGGTCCGGCATGGTGGGGTCGTTGAGGATCACCGTCAGCATGTTGGGCACGATCCCGGACGGGGCGGCGGCGTTGACCGTGTAGCTGCTCGGGAGCATGGCGTTGTAGGTGCCGTATTCGTCGCAATAAGTGCGGGCAACCTCATTGCCCTTCCAGTCGCGGAACGAGATTGGCAGCCAGCCCGGTGACCCCTTCTCGCCAAAGACCGGGCTGAAGGCGTTGAATTCGGCGGTCAGGTCGTTGAGGACGAAGCCGACGACGCGAGCGGCCTTGGGCACATCGGTGTAGACGTGGAAGTCCGCCGCCGTGTTCTTGCCATCGCGCACCTCGACCAGTTTGCGGTCCGCGAGCGGGCGCCATTTGCCGGCGAAGGTCGGCGCCACCCCGGCGATTCCGTCGCCATCGGCGTCGTTCTCGGGGAACAAGGTGAGGACGTCCCCCACCTGATGGTAATCCCCCACGATCGGGGGCGGCAGGACCAGGGCGCTGGGTTTGTAGGCGTCGCCGAAGAACACGTTCACGCTCTCTTCGGTCTGGATTTGGTAGCCTGGAGGCGGGACGGCTTGGACAATGTAAGTGCCCGGCTCGACGTCACCGAAGGCGTAGCCGCCGTCAAACACGCCGGGGCGGACCTGGTTCCAGGTCGAGTAGAAGTCGGACCCGACAATCGCCTTGGCGCCCGGGGGTATCGTGCCGTCCGGATTGGTAGGCACGTAGGGCGGGTTGAGCTGGATGGCGCCGAGCGTGCCGCCGCTTTCGTCCACCGTATCGTCCCAGCTATCGCTCCAGACGACCTGAATCGCATCGTTGAGATCAAACACTCCCGCGGCGCCACCGTTGTCGATGTCCTCGGGGCCCATCGCGCCACCGTCCGCCCAACCGAGCGGTGGATTGTCGACATCGGCAAACGTGATCAGGCCGTCGCCGCTCTGATCCTTGATGAGGCTGCGCGTGATCGTGGCTCCTCCCTCGGGCGCCGCCTCGAGCGTGTCGGCGGGAACCGCCGGATCGGGCACCGTCGCGTAGAGGGCGACTTGAACGCGCGGAACGCCCGGCTCCCAAGGATCGCCCACAGCCAAGCGGGGATCATCCTCCGCCCGGGTGGTGCTGTAGAAGACGACGCCGGAGATGCCGCCGTTTTCGCCGGCGGGATAGTTTTGCTTGCCCCAGTCGACGCGGTTGTTCTGGTTGAGGAAGAGGTGCATGGCCTCGGTGAGAGAGGGCCCCTGCTCGGTCCGCCAGAGGCTCGGCGTGCCCGCGGGGTTGCCGAAGGCGTCGACCGGCTGGGTGATGTCGGCCACGCCGGTGACGGGGTCGACGGCATACTGTGGCTGCGGGTTGCGTTTGCCATCCCACGGATAGATCGTCATGTAGTTTCCGCTCGCCAATCCGTTGTCAGTGATGTGACCACCTTCATCGGTGACGGCCGTCAGGCCGGTGGCCTTGAACCGCGCGAAATCAACTTCGGCGACCAGCCACTTGAAGAACGGGAACACCTCGGCGAACTCGTAGCTCCCGTCGGCGTCGGTGACGGTGGCCAGGTAGATGCGTCCATCGCGGAATCGGAGGTTGACAGCCATGTTCGGGATGCCGGCCTCGAGGGTACCGGTCTCGACGGAAGAACCGAGAACATCGATGCCATCGCGGAAACCGTCGCCGTCATCGTCGTAGAAGACGCTCCCTTCGAGGGCGCCGAACCAGTTGTAGATCAGCACGCTGCCCAGATCGTTCACATTGGCCGCGTTGTTGGTCACCACGATGGTGTTGAAGCCGAAGATCGAGTCCAGGGGCTTGTCCCAGCTCACGAGTTGGTAGGTTCCAACGGGAACGTTGCTGATGGTAAAGCTGCCGTCGGGGTTGGTGGGGGCGGCATAGAGGCCGGGGCCAACGCCGCCGATCGGGCCAATGCCAGCCTGAGGAATGGGCGGAACCTCGTTGAGACCGATCCAGGCCTGGGGAACTTCGGGGCCCACGGCGAACATTTGGTTCTGGGGCGGACGCCCGAAATGGTTGTAGCGAAGCTGGCCGGTGACAGTGACGCTGCTGGGATGGGCCGGCGGCGGGTTGACAACCCACGGCAACTTGGACTGATCCACGAACCCAAAGAAGACATGGTAGAACCCGATGCCGAAACCTTCGACCCAGACGGCGGGTTCATTGGCTTTGACCCAGGCGTCGATGGTGAGTGTGCCCTCGATGGTCGACGTCTGAATCCACTGGCCACCGACTTTGACGCTGCCGTGGCCGCCGTTCCAGTCGGTGCCGGTAGGCGGGATGACTTGGACACCGAATTTGCCGGGCGTGATGTTCTTGATCAGCAGCCGGCCATTGGCGTCGGTGTAGAGCTTGCTGTCGCCCAGGACGGCCACGCTGCCATCGGCGTTGTACGTCGTGCCGAGGGGATTGCCAAAGGCATCGAAGAGGATCGGACCGCCGCCCAGCGGATCGAGAATGATGACGCGGAAGCCCGGCAGACCCGGCTCCGCGGCGTCAGGAACGTTATTGATCGAGTTATGGTCCTCGAAAACCAGGACGGAGATCTGCGCGGTGGGGATTTCGTGCCGGTTCAACAGGACGGTCACCGGCTGGCCGGAGACTGAGTGGGCAGCCGCGTCCTCGACCAGTGCAACGCCCCCCATCGAATAACCGTCCGCCATCACCGACAGGTAGTAACGCTGTTCGGGATCGGCGGGGTCGTCAGGAACGCTCACCGGGAAATTCCCCGACGCGGCGCTGACTCCCGTCCGCGTCACCGGTGCGTGGCTCTTGTGAATGACCAGCGAAATGGAGTCATTGACCGGAGTGCCCGGCAGTTTCTGGACCGTGTTGTCTTCCTCGACCAACCACCGGAACCC
>ERZ795054.1035-NODE-1035-length-28355-cov-5.986890_pt1 | contig 28355 bp, 18 predicted proteins | sample MGYA00375138_ERZ795054 | MGnify/ENA primary metagenome ERZ795054 (study PRJEB30183, sample SAMN05720215) | anaerobic digester metagenome | isolation source: active sludge of municipal wastewater-treating anaerobic digesters | place: USA | collected 2014-12-23 ... | reverse complement strand
TTCACCGGCCAGCCGAAGCTGCGGGAGACGCTGGGCGTCTTCCTGACGGCCGCGCGGAGACGGAACGAGCCGCTCGACCACGTCCTTCTGTTCGGCCCGCCCGGCCTCGGGAAGACGACCCTCGCCCACATCATCGCGAGGGAGATGGGGGCCCAGCTCCGCGTCACGGCGGGCCCCGTCCTCGAGAAGGCCGGGGACCTCGCGGCGATCCTCACGAACCTCGGCCCGGGAGACGTGCTCTTCATCGACGAGATCCACCGCGTGCCCCCGGCCGTCGAGGAGATCCTCTATCCCGCACTCGAGGACGGGAAGCTGGACCTCGTCATCGGGACGGGGCCCGCGGCGCGGACGGTGGAGCTGCGCCTGCAGCCGTTCACGCTGGTCGGCGCCACCACGCGCGCGGGGCTCCTCTCGCAGCCGTTGACCGGGCGGTTCGGCATCACGCACCGCCTCGACTACTACGACACGGCCAGCCTCAGGTCGATCGTCCTGCGCTCGGCCGAGATCCTCGGCTGCCCGATCGACGAGGACGGCGCGGGCGAGATCGCCCGGCGCAGCCGCGGGACGCCGCGCATCGCGAACCGGCTCCTCCGCCGCGTGCGAGACTTCGTCGAGGTCGCGGGGGAGAGCACGATCTCGGCGGCCGGCGCGCGCGCCTCGCTCGACCGGCTCGAGGTCGACCACTTCGGCCTCGACGAGCTGGACCGCCGGATCCTCGGGACGATCGTCGAGCGCTTCGGCGGAGGACCGGTCGGCCTTTCGGCGCTCGCGCACTCCCTCGGCGAGGACAAGGGGACGCTCGAGGACCTCTACGAGCCGTACCTCCTCCAGTCGGGGTTCCTGACCCGGACGCCGAAAGGGCGCGTCGCCACGGCGCTCGCCTACCGGCACCTCGGCCTCCCGCAGGCCGCGTCGTCGACCGGGCCGCTCTTCGACGGGACCCCGTGAGGCGCGGCCTCCTCGTCTACAACCCCGCGGCGGGAGGGCGCGACCGGACGGCCCAGATGGCCGCGATCGCGGACCGTGCCCGGTCGAAAGGCGTCGAGCTCGCCCTCCTCGCGACAGAGGGGCCGGGGCACGCGACGGAGATCGTCCGGCTGCGCCTCGCGGAGCGTCCCGACCTCGTCGCGGTCGCCGGCGGGGACGGAACGGTCGGCGAGGCGGCTGCGGCCCTCGTCGGGAGCGACGTCCCGCTCGCGATCCTCCCCGCGGGGACCGCGAACGTCGTCGCCCGCGAGTACGGGGTCGGGATCACACCGGAAGAGGCGGAGGCGGTCCTCGGGTCGACGACGACGCGGACGCTCACGACGTGGCCCTCGGCGGGGAGGACCTCCCTCATCGGGACGGGAGTCGGTTTCGACGCGCGGGTCATGGCGAACGTGAACCCGCTGCTCAAGAGACTCTTCGGCCGTCCCGGCTTCGCCCTCACCTCGACCCTCGAGTGGTACCGGTACGAGTTCCCTCCGATCGAGGTGACCGGCCTCGACGCCGACGGTCGGCCGTTCGTGCGGCGCGCGACGTTCGTCCTTTCGGCGAACACGCGAAAGTACGCGGGCGACGCGATCCTCTCCCCGTTCGCGGACCCCGACGACGACCTCCTCGACCTCGTCCTCTTCACGTCGGAGGACCGGGGAGACCTCTTCCAGTTCTACCGCCTCCTCCCCGGCGGGCGCGCGGCGCAGCTCGGTGTCCGCGGCGTCTCGCGGCTCCCGGTCCGGAGCTTCACGGCGCGCTCCCTCGCGGGCTACGAGCTGGAGGTCCAGGTGGACGGGGACGCGGCCGGGACGACGCCGGTGACCGTCGGTCCCGCGGGCGGGAAGGTCCGGATCCTCGTCCCGTCCCCCGCGCGGGCCTGACCGCGCGACGCCGCGTCCGGGGCACGCCGGTGACGCGCGTCACAGGGTTGGCCCCGTGGCCGGGCGAGGCCAGAATCCGGGCATGAGAGTCGCCGGTGCCGTCGTCGCCGCCTGCGCCCTGTGGGGCGCGGCCCTCCTCGGGACCGGCCCGGCCTCGGCCGGCGTCGAGCCGGTCCTCGTCGCCTCCGGCTTCACCGCGCCGCTGCGCGTGGCGGCGCCCGCCGGCGACTTCTCCCGCCTCTTCGTCGTCGAGCAGGGAGGGAGAGTCCGGATCGTGAAGGACGGGGTCCTCCTCGGAGGGAGCTTCCTCGACCTCTCCGGGCGGATCTCGAGCGGAGGCGAGCGCGGGCTCCTCGGCTTCGCGTTCCACCCCGAGTACCACCGGAACGGCCGCTTCTTCGTCAACTACACCGACCCGACCGGCCGGACGGTCGTCTCGGAGATGAGGGTCTCGGCCGACCCCGACCGTGCCGACGGCGGGAGCGAGCGCGTCCTCCTGCGCCAGGCGCAGCCCTTTGCGAACCACAACGGCGGGCACCTCGCGTTCTCGCCCCTCGACGGGACGCTCTGGATCGGCCTCGGCGACGGAGGGGGCGGCGGCGACCCGCAGAACAACGCGCAGAGTGACGGGACCTGGCTCGGAAAGATGCTGCGCATCGACGTCGACGCGAAGGACCCGGGAAAGGAGTACGCCGTCCCTTCCGACAACCCGTTCGCGGGGCGGACGACTCCGCTTCCCGAGATCTGGGCGAAGGGGCTCCGGAACCCGTGGCGCTATTCGTTCGACCGGGCGACGGGCGACCTCTTCGTCGGCGACGTCGGCCAGGGAACCTGGGAGGAGGTGGACTTCCAGCCGGCCTCCTCGAGAGGAGGCGAGAACTACGGCTGGCGGCGAATGGAGGGGAGCCGCTGCTACGACCCGGCGACCGGCTGCCAGACCGGCTCGCTCGTCCTGCCGATCCTCGAGTACGAGCACGCCGGGAGCCCGCGGCGCTGCTCGGTGACGGGGGGTGTCGTCGCGCGCGGGCCGTCGGTGCCCGAGATCGCGGGGCGCTACCTCTTCGCCGACTACTGCTCCGGCGAGCTCCTGTCCGTGAAGGTCCTCGGCGGAGCGGCCACCGACCCGCGCAACCACCGCTCGGAGTGGATGCCGTCGGGGGGCCGCTCCCTCGCGACCGTGACGGACATCGGCGAGGACGCGCGCGGCGACGTCTACGTCACGGACGCCTCCGGCGGGGAGGTCTTTCGCCTGACGACGACGGCCCCCACGGCCTCCCGCCTCGTCCCGATCGTCCTCGACGCCAGCGGAAGGAACGGCTCGCGCTACGGCACCGAGCTCGTCGTCGCGAATCGTGGCGCCCGCACCGCCACGATCCGGGCGAAGTACACGCCGGCCGCCCGTTTCGGCGGGGCGGGCGGCGGGAGCGTCGCGGAGATCCTCGGGCGGGGCGAGCAGAGGACCTACCCCGACGCCCTCGCCTGGCTCCGGACGAAGGGGCTCCCGATCCCCGACGCGTCCGCCGGGTCTCAGGGGGGGACGCTCGAGGTCGAGCTGACGGGCCTCGCGTCCGCTTCCGACGGCGTCGTCCTCGCGCGGACGACGACCCCTTCCGGCACCGGCCGGGCGGGCCTCGCCTACCCCGCGCCGCGGGCGCAGGACCTCGCGACGGAGGAGGCCGTCCTCTACGGCCTCCGGGAGAACGCGTCGGACCGAACGAATCTCGCGCTCCTGTCGGGCGCGACGACCGGGACGACGACGCTTCGCGTCACGCTCGTCTCGGGCGCGCGCTCGTTCGTCCTGCCGGAGGCGGTCGCGCTCGAGCCCGGGGAATGGCTCCAGCTCGACTCGGTCCTGGCGCGCGCCGGCTTCTCGAGCGGCTGGGCGGTCGTGGAGCGCGTCTCGGGCCCGGGCCCGTTCTGGGTCTACGCCGTCTTCAACGACGCCGGCACGAACGACGGCTCCTACGTGGCGCCGAGCCGGCCGGTCCGCCCCGCCCAGACCCAGGTCGTCCCCGCCGTCGTGGAGACGCCGGCGTTCGAGAGCGAGCTCGTCCTCGCGAACCCGGGACCGTCGCCCGTCACCGCAAGGCTCCTCTGGGTGGAGACGCTCGCGACCGGCAAGCCGAGGAGGTTCGAGGCCGCCGAGCCGCTGGCGGCCGGGGAGCAGAAGATCCTCGCCTCCTTCGTCGACCGCCTGCGCGCACGCGTCCCGTCGATCGGCGCGCGCGGGGGGCGGTACTCCGGCGCTCTCTTCGTCACGTTCGAGACGCCCGCCGGACGGAAGGCTCCGGGCTATGCGGGAGCGCGGACCGCCGCGCCCGCCGACGGAGGAGGCGCCTACGGCCTCTTCACGCCCGGATCGGGGCTCGCCGAGTGCGCGTTCCGCGAAGCGTGGCTCTTCGGCCTCCGTCAGGACGACTCGGCGAGGACGAACCTCGCCCTCGTGAACGTCGAGCCCGACGGCGGCCCGATCACGCTCCGGTGGGAGGCCTTCGACGCGAACGCCGGCCGGCGCATCGGCACCTCCCGCGACCTCGTCCTGGGGCCCGGAGAGTGGCGGCAGGTGGACGGCGTCCTCGGCGACTTCCTCCTCCGGGCCGGCTACCTGAAGGTCTCCCGCGTCTCCGGGAACGGCCGGTTCCTCGCCTACGCCGTCCTGAACGACGGTCCGGCCCCGGGCGGGCCCGGGACGCACGACGGGAGCTACGTGCCGATGGAGGCGGCGGAGTAGGGGAGGTCAGCCCTCTCCGACCGAGAACGACGCCTCCGCGTCCTGAGAGGCGAGGAAGAAGCAGGAGCGGGAGACGTCGACGAGCTCCTCCTGCAGCGCCTCGAGCCGCTCGACCCTCTCCTTCGGCCCCGGCGCCTCGAGCGCCGCGAAGAACTCGGGGGCGCTCCCCGAGAAGTGGATCTCGGCGAGACCGTCGAACGGCGGCGCCGAGCCCCGCCGGGCCTGCCACTCGGCATTCGCACCGACGGCGAGCGCGGCGCTCACCTCGACGCGCACCGCGCCGAGCTCGGCGCCGAGGGAGACGATCTCCTCGCCGTACCGCTGCCACTGGCGGCGGAACTCCACGACGGTCAGGTCGGGGCGGCGGCGGACGCACTGGACCCACTTGAGCACGGTCGGCCTCCTCGCGAGGGCGCTGGAGCGAAACGAATCATAGCCGCCCGCAGCGGCCCACACCCGATCCCGGAGCGCGGAAGCTCAGCTCCTCAGGTTCCGCATGACGAGCGCGAAGCAGGCGACCGCGAGGGCGAGGAGGCCGAGTCCCGCCGCGGTGGCGCCGAGGACGAGCTTCCCGATCCCGAAGAGGGCGGCGTAGACGAGGACGGCGGAAAGCGCCCAATTCGCGAGCGAGAGCGCCCCGCCGGGAATCGGCTCGCGACCGAAGCCCATCGACGCCGAGACGCGGGCCCAGCCGGGTCCGCCCGGTCGGACCCTCCCGTAGAACGAACGGAGCTTCTCGTCGGGCTCCGGCTTCGTCAGGTACGTGACGGTGACCCAGACGATCGTCGAGGCGACGACCGTCACGAGCATCGTCTTCGCCTGCGCCTCGAAGTCCGCGCCGGGTCCGGGCGCGATCGCTCCGGGGCGTGCGAACCACGCCATGGCGGCGAGGGAGACGACGCCGGAGGACCCCATCGCCGAGATCTCGCTCCACGCGTTGATCCGCCACCAGTACCAACGCAGGATCAGGACGAGCCCGGTGCCGCTCCCGAGCGCGAGGAGGAACCGCCACGCCCCTTCGATCGTGCCGAGGTTCAGCGTCACGACGATCGAGGCGAGGAAGAGGAGGACCGTGGTCAGGCGCCCGGCGTGGACGTAGTGGCTCTCGCTCGCTCCCGGTCTCAGGAACCGGCGGTAGACGTCGTTGACGAGGTAGCTCGCCCCCCAGTTCAGGTGGGTCGCCATCGTGGACATGTAAGCGGCTGCGAAGCCGGCGAGGAGGAATCCCTTCCAGCCCGACGGGAGGAGGTCGACCATCGCCTGCACGTAGGCCGCCTCGACGTCCCTCTTCCCGGCGATCTCGACGCCGCCCGGGTAGAGGAGGACGGTGCAGAGGCCCGTCACGATCCAGGGCCAGGGCCGGAGCGCGTAGTGCCCGACGTTGAAGAAGAGCGTCGCGAGGACTCCGTCCCGCTCGCTCCGCGCCGAGAAGATCCGCTGCGCGACGTAGCCTCCTCCTCCCGGCTCGGCGCCCGGGTACCAGGCGGCCCACCACTGGACCGCGAGGAACGTGAAGAGCGCGATCGCGGGCATCCAGCGTGAGCCGGCGGGGGGGACGACGGAGAGCGCCGCGTCGAGCGAGCCGAAGCGTCCTGCGAGCCCCTCCTTCAGCGCGCCCATGCCGCCGACGGCGCGGAGGGCGTAGACGGCGAGGACGATGACGGCCGTCATCTTGATGACGAGCTGGATCAGGTCGGTCCAGAGGACGGCCCACATCCCGGCCGCCGCGGAGTAGGCGACGGTAATGACGAAGCAGATGCCGACGGCCCAGACCGGCGAGATCCCGAGCGCGATGCCGAGGATCTTCACCATCGCGAGCGTGACCCAGCCCATGATGATCAGGTTGATCGGAAGCGCGAGGTAGATCGCCCGGAAGCCGCGGAGGAACGTCGCCGGGCGGCCCGAGTAGCGCACCTCGGCGAACTCGACGTCGGTCATGACGTTCGCGCGCCGCCAGAGCCGGGCGTAGAGGAAGACGGTGAGCGTCCCGCTCAGGACCATGTTCCACCAGAGCCAGTTCCCGGCGACGCCGTGCTTCGCGACGAGGCCCGTCACGACGAGCGGCGTGTCGGCCGCGAACGTCGTCGCGATCATCGCCGCGCCCGCCAGCCACCACGGCGCGGAGCGCCCGGCGACGAAGTACTCCTCGAGCGATTCGCCCCCCTTCTTCGTGAAGGCGAGGCCGACCCCGATCGACAACGCAAAGTAGGCGAGGACGATTGCCCAGTCCAGAAGCGTCAGGCTCATGACGGTCGCTCATCTTAGCGGTCCGGGACTTTTTCCTTGCCACCGCCGCGGCGCGGCACGATCATGCGCGGCGTGGAGGACGCTGCGTGTCCGGGCGCGAGTCGGCCGTCGAGACGCGGCTCTCCTCGATCCTCGCCCGCGGCCGTGTCGAGACCGGCTTCTCGGCGCTGAGCCCCGAGGACGCCGTCGAGCGGCTCCTCCGGCCCGTTCTCCTCGCGGAGGGCTTCTCCGCGGACGCCGCGGACGGCGCGCTCGAGGGGATCCGTAATCGCGAGGGGGCCGGATCGACCTCGTTCGGCGCCGTGGCTCTTCCGCACGCGCGGGTCCCGCGCCTCGGCCGGATCGTCGGCGCGCTCGGCGTGAACGGCGAGGGCGTCTACGCCTCCGGCCCGCAGGGGATCCGGGTCGTCCTCGCCTTCGCCTCTCCCGCCTCCGCGACCGTCGAGCACCTCCAGTTCCTCGCGCAGGTCGCCCGGCTCCTTCGCCAGGAGGAGACCGTCGCCGACCTCCTCGAGGCCACCGACGGCGCCGCGCTCGTCTCCGCGATCCGGCGGCGGGAGCGCTAGGCGCGCACGGAGAGAGGGCCCCCTTCGGGCTCCGGGCGGGCCGCCGCGATCGAGGTCCAGAGGATGGCGAGCCAGAGGACGGCAGCCGTGCCGAGGAGGAGCCGGTCCCAGCCTTCGCTCGTCGCGACGGTCGCGACGCGGGTCAGGGCCGCGGCGTGGACGTCGTTCCAGACGTTCCCGGGGAAGCGGAGACCGTGGAGGAACGCTTTCGAGGCCCCCTGGACGTACGCCAGCGAGAGGTGGAGCGTCGCCGCCGCGGAGAAGGGGAGCGCGAGCCGGGGGCCCGCCAGGGCGAGGAAGGGAAGCCCCCAGGCGAGGTACTGGAGGCCGAAGCCGGCCGCGAGGAGATAGAAGGCCAGGATCTGGAGGAGGACGGCTCTCCAGGGAGGGATGCGACGGAAGAGCGGGACGAGGAGGAGGGAGGCCGCGAGGATCGCGGCGGGCGCCGCCGCGTCGTACGGCCGGAGAGCCGACGAAGCCTGCGAGACCAGGCGCGCGAAGGCGACGATCCCCCAGCTCCCTTCGTAGCCGCCCGCGGAATAGGTGAAGGCCCGTACGACGTTCCGCGGCTCCGGCGCGAGGACGAGCGCGGTTAGGAACGCCGCGCCGGCCGGAAGGACGCCCCAGAGGAGGAGCCTGGAACGGCCTTGCCACCCTCTCGCCGAGGCGAGAAGCGCGGGTGCCCAGAGCGCGGGGACCTTCTTCAGGACGATCGCGCCCGCCCAGGCCAGGCCCGCGCTTCGTCCGGAGGTCTCGCGGGCCAGGAGGAGAGCGGCGCAGAGGACGAGCGCCGTGTGGAGCGAGTCGAAGTTCCCGTGGTAGCAGGTCGTCAGAAGCGAGACGGGATTCCACCAGAAGAGGAGGAACGGGCGTCCATCGGACGGACGGGCCGCGCGAAGCGCGCCGGCGGAGAGGAGGTCCCCGGCAATCGCCGGGAGCTTCACGGCGAGCTGGAGGGGGAGGCCCGCGAGCCCCGAGAAGAGGTAGAGGACGACGGCGTAGAGAACGACGACGACCGGGTGGAAGTGATAGACGCGACCGCCGTCGGCGTAGAGCGCCCAGAGGCCGTCGTGCTGGAAGATGCCGGCGAAGCGCACGAGCGTGTAGACGTCGTACGAGCCGTTCCAGAACAAGGCCAGGGCGAGGCGCAGGCCGAGCCCGGCGAGGAGGTGCGCGAGGAAGCGCCGGCGCGTCACCCGGGCCGCCGGTAGCTGCCGGGCCTGCGGTCGGCGAGGACGGGGAACTTCCTCCGTGCCTCGGCGACGGTCGCCGCATCGACCTCCCCGACGAGGAGCGTCTCCTGCTCCGAGGCGGAGACGATCGCCTCGCCCCAGGGTCCGACGAGGGCGGAGTCGCCGAGGTACCGGAGCCCGTCCCCGTCGCCGACGCGGTTGACGCCGGCGACGAAGGCCAGGTTCTCCACCGCGCGGGCGCGCAGGAGGAGGCTCCAGTGATGGCGGCGCCGCTCGGGCCAGTTCGCGAGGACGGCGTACAGGTCGGTGTCGTCCGCCGCGAGGCGGAACGGCTCGGGGAAGCGGAGGTCGTAGCAGACGAGCGGCGTCACGCGCAGTCCCTCGACGTCCCAGGTGACGACGGTGCCGCCGCTCGCCATCACCTTCTCCTCGCCGGCGAACGAGAAGGGGTGGATCTTCGTGTAGCGGCGGACGGAGCCGTCCGGGGAGACGAGGAGGGCGCGGTTCGCAGGGAGAGGCTCCGCGAGCTCGGCGACGCCCGCGAGGACGTGCAGGCCGAGGGAGGCCGCCCGCTCGCGGAGGAACGTCTCGGTCGCTCCCCCTTCGGCCTGCGCGACCTTCCGGCCGTCCATCGAGAAACCGGTCGCGAACATCTCCGGGAGGATCGCGAGGCGGGCGCCGAGGTCGGCGGCCTGGCCGAGGAGGCGGGAGGCGCGCGCGTGGTTCGCCGGGACGTCCTCCCAGGCGAGGTCGAGCTGGAGGAGGGCGACCTTCATGGGGCGGATTCTGCCGCGGTCGGATCGCGATGAGTCCGTTTCTCGCGTTGACGCCCCCTCCCGGGCGCGGCTACCCTGCCGGGTCGGCAGAGGGGGTGCCCATGACGGCACAGAAGGAACAGTGGGCTTCGAGGGCGGGGCTCGTCCTCGCGATGGCCGGAAACGCCGTCGGCCTCGGCAACTTCCTGCGCTTCCCGGCCCAGGCGGCGCAGAACGGCGGGGGCGTCTTCCTGATCCCCTACCTCGTCGCGTTCGTCCTGATGGGGATCCCGCTCCTCTGGGTCGAGTGGGCGATCGGCCGGCACGGCGGGCAGTACGGGCACCACTCCGCCCCCGGGATGCTCGACCGCCTGGGGAAGAGCCGGCTCCTGAAGTACATCGGCGTCTTCGGCCTCTTCACGAACCTGACGGTCGCGGCCTACTACTGCTACATCGAGTCGTGGACGCTCGCGTACGTCTTCCACTCGCTGAAGGGGACGTTCCGGTCGACGCCGCCGACGGAGTTCTTCCCGGCCTACCTCGGACAGCACGCCGGGTCGATCACCTCGCTCCCGCCGGAGGCGACGATCTGGTTCGTCGTCACGCTCGCGCTGAACGTCTGGATCCTCTCCCGCGGCCTCGCGAAGGGGATCGAGATGGCCGCGAAGATCGGCGTCCCGCTCCTGATCGTCTTCGGCGTCGTCCTCGTGGTGAGGGGCCTCACCCTCGGCACGGACGCCCCGGGCGTCGTCGAGAGCCCGCTCACGGGCCTCAACTTCGTCTGGAACCCGGACCTGTCGGGGCTCAAGGACTTCAACGTCTGGCTCGCCGCGGCGGGGCAGATCTTCTTCACGCTCTCGGTCGGGATGGGCTCGATCCACTGCTACGCGGCCTACGTGAAGAAGGACCGCGACATCGCCCTGAACGCCGCGAGCGCCGGCTGGATGAACGAGTTCGTCGAGGTCGTCATCGGCGGGTCGCTCCTGATCCCGATCGCGACGGCCTACCTCGGTCTCGCGGCCGTGAAGGGGGCCACGGCCGGCGGAAGCGGCTTCTCGATGGGCTTCCTGACGCTCCCGAGCCTCTTCAACAACTGGGGCTGGTTCGCGCCGGTCGCCGGAGCGATGTGGTTCGGCCTCCTCTTCTTCGCCGGGATCACGTCGTCGCTCGCGATGGGGCAGCCGATCCTGGCGTTCCTCGCCGACGAGTTCGGCGCGGCGCGCGCGAAGGGGGCGCTCCTCTTCGGCGGCTGCACCTTCGTCCTCGGGATGTGGTGCGTCTGGCTCTACCCGGGCGGCTCGTTCGACGAGTTCGACTTCTGGACGGGGACGTTCTCGCTCGTCGTCTTCGCCCTCCTCGAGGTGATCGTCTTCGCCTGGATCTTCGGGATGGAGAAGGGTTGGGCGGAGATCACGAGAGGGGCCGACATGAAGGTGCCCGTCGTCTTCCGCTACGTCATCCCCTACGTGACCCCCCTCTTCCTCGCGGTCGTCTTCCTCGGGGCCCTCGTCCAGCCCGAGGGAGGGGATTGGGGCGAGGCGGTCCGGGGCCTCCTCGCCGGGAAGGGCTGGTCGCTGTCGGCCGGGAGCGTCCTCGGCAAGCTGATGCACGTCGGCGACACCGGAGGCTGGCACGGGCCGAACGGCGAGGTGACGCCGCGGATGGTCAAGGACCTGACCCGGATCCTGCTCTCGCTCGTCTTCCTGACCTGCGGGGTCCTCGTCTACGTGGCCTTCCGGCGGAAGGAGAGGAGAGCGTCATGACCTCGGCCGCCTGGGCGATGCTGGGGGTGACCTGGACGGTCATCACTTTTTTCACGGTCCGCTTTTTCCTGAAGGTCCTCCGGAACCCGACGCCCCCTGAACCGGGCGAAGACGGGCCGGACATCCCGTTCAAGGACGCCTGACCCGACGGGCGAGCCCCGCGAAGGTGCCCCCCCCCGCTAAGGTGCCAGGCGTGAAATCGTGTATTGTTTGAAACAATACACGATTTCACGCCTGGCACCTGGTTCGGTGGCACCTGGTTCGGGACCCCGGATGCGCCGACCTCTCTCAGCTCGCGGGGCGGCGTCCGGGGGCGCGGAGACTCAGCCCTTCTTCTCGGCCTTCTCGAGGGCGGCCCGGTGGGCCTTCTCGAAGCTCTCGGCGAAGTGGGCGAGGAGGGCCTTCTCCTCCGCCGAGACCTTGCTGCCGAGCCCGAGGAAACCGCCCGACGCCGAGGCGACCTTCAGGGCGGAGGTCATGATCTCGCCCTGGAAGGCGGCTTCCCGGTCCTCCGGGAGCGCCTCGATGAGGCGGGCGAGGATCGTCATCGTCCGCTCGAAGAACTCCGGGGACGGAGGGGAGTCGAGCCAGGAGAGAAGGCGGGCGTGGGCCGCGCTCCCTTCGTCGACGCCGCGCGCCGCGGCGAGCCGGAGGATCTCTTCCCGCTCCGCCTTCGAGATCTCCCCGTCGACCCAGGCGATCTGCAGGATCGGGACGAGGTGGAGGATCCGGACCGTGTGGCGGTCGTAGCCGGCCTCCTCGAACGCCGCGAGGATCTCGGGGTCTTCGACGCCGTGCTGCTCGCCCATCGCTCGCCGCTCGGCCTCCTTCGCCGCGCGGACGCGTACCTTCTCGAGCAGCTCGGCCTCCGCCCGGAGGAAGTACTCCTCTTCCTTGGAGCGCGCTCGACCGGAAGCGGGGCGGGTCTTGGCCATCTGGGGTCCTCCTCGTCGAAGCTCGGGTCTGAATCCGCGGCGGGGTTTTACCAGAACGCCCGGCCCGAGGGCGAGGGGCGGGGCGACCGGGACCGGTCTATTCGTAGAGCAGGTGTCGGGCCCTGCGGCGCTCGAACTCCATCTGCTCCGCGGCCCAGCCGGCGACGATCGTACCGGCCGGGTCGCCCCGCTCGAAACGCGTCACGGCGGAGGCGCTGCCGAGGAGCTCGCCGAATCGGTCCCGCTTCCAGTCCGCCCCGTGGAGGTCGCGGAGCGCGGTCGCGAGCTCGAGGCCGAGCGCGACGGGCCGGAGCGCGTTCCGGTCGGTCAGCGTGATCCGGAGCCCGTGGCAGAGAGCGCCGGCGTGCGTGGAGGAGGCGGGAGTGAACGTGACCGGTGTGAAGCGGACCCCGGGGATTCCCCGTCCGTTCAGCGTCCGGGCGAGGCGCTCGGCGTCGATCCACGGGGCGCCGACGAGCTCGAACGGCGCGTCCGTGCCGCGGCCGACGGAGACGTTCGTCGTCTCGAGGAGGGCGACGCCGGGATAGAGCGCCGCCTGCGTGACGGAGCGAAGGTTCGGCGACGGATTCACCCAGGGGAGGCCCGTCTCGTCGTACCAGAGCGCGCGGCGCCAGCCGCGGAGCGGGACGACGGCGAGGTCGGCGCCGATCTTCTTCTCCGCGTTCAGAAGCCGGGCCGTTTCGCCGATCGTCATGCCGGTCCGGATCGGGATCGTGTGGACCGCGACGAAGGAGAGCCGGTCGGAATCGGCAGGCGGCCCCTCCACGGCGAGCCCCCCGATCGGGTTCGGCCGGTCGAGGACGACGACGGCGACCTTCGCCTTCGCACACTCTTCCATCACGTAGGTCATCGTCGTGAGGTAGGTGTAGAAGCGGACGCCCGCGTCCTGGAGATCGACGACGAGCGCGTCGAGGCCGGCGAGGTCCTCGGGCGCGGGGCGCCGCTTCTCGCCGTAGAGCGAGACGACCGGAAGGCCGGAGGTCGGCTCGACCGAGTCTCCGACCTTCTCGTCGAGGGCGGCCGCCAGCCCGTGCTCGGGCGAGAGGAGGCGGACGACCGTCACGCCGGCGGCTTTCGCGCGTGGAGAGCGGAGGACGGAGAGCGTCGGGCGCCCGTCGCGCGTCGTCCCCGTCGCGTTCGTGAGGAGCGCCACGCGCCGTCCCGCGATCGCCTCGAAGCCGGCCGACTCGAGGACGTCGATCCCGGTCCGGACGTCGAAGGCGAGCGCCTCGGGGGCCGCTTCCGGCTCGCGGCGGAGAGGGGCCGGCGGGCGGCCCGTCAGGACGGCGAAACGCTCGGAGGCGCGCCGGAGCGCGTCGGCCGGGACGTCCCGGATCGCCGCCGCGACGACGCTCGCGAGGCGGGTCCGGAGCGGGATCGCGTTCCCGGCGCCGCCGGGGTGGTTCCGCGCGGTGAGGAGGATGACGAAGCTGTCGGTGACCGGGTCGAGCCACATGGAGGTCCCGGTCCACCCGGTGTGCCCGAAGGAGCCGAGCGGGTAGAGGTCGCCGCGGCTCGTCGAGTAGTGGGTCTCGACGTCCCACCCGAGCGCCCGCAGGTCCCCGTCCCCGTAGTCGCGGACGCGGGTCGTCGCGGCGATCCCGGCGGGAGACAGCCAGCCGTCGCCGTCGCCGAGGAGGGCTCGGGCGAAGCGGGCGAGGTCGTCTGCCGTGCCGAAGAGGCCGGCATGACCGGCGACGCCGCCGAGGGCGCGCGCGCGCGGGTCGTGCACCTCTCCGCGTAGGAAGACGCCGTCCCGCTTCTCGGTCGGTGCGATCCGGCCGACGGGAAGCCGTCCCTCCTTCCCGAGGGGCCGGAACTCGGTCTCGCGCATGCCGAGCGGGTCGAAGACCGCGCGGCGGGCGTAAACGTCGAGCGTCTCGCCCGTCACGGCTCGGACGAGCTCGCCGAGGACCTCGTAGCCGGCGTCGGAGTAGACGAAGCGGAGCCCGGGCGGCGTCGCGAGGGGTGTCCGATGCTTGCGCGCGTAGATCTCGGCCGGAGTCCCTTCGTAGAGCGACATCGGGTCGTCGGCGACCAGGCCGCCCCGGTGCGTCAGGAGCTGCTCGACGGTGACGCGCTCCCGCTCTCCTCCGCCGGCGCCGAACTCGGGCAGGTACCGCACGACGGGGTCGTCGAGCGCGATCCGCCCCTCCTCCACGAGGGTCATCACGCTCGCGGCGGTGGCGACCCCCTTCGTGAGAGAGGCGAGGTCGAAAGCCGTATCCGTCGTCATCGGCTCGACGTCGGGCTCGACCGATCGGCGGCCGTACGCCTTGCGGAAGGCCACCTTTCCGTGCCGGCCGACGAGGACGACGCCGCCCGGGACCTCCTGGCGCGCGATCGCCTCGGCGAGGAGCGCGTCGATACGCGAGAGGCGGGTCGCCGAGAGCCCGACCGACGCCGGCGGCACCGTCTCGAGGGGGCGAGGGGACGCGAGCGCGGGCGCGGCCGGGAGGAGAGCCGGGAGGACAGCCGCGCAGAGGACGAAGCGTCCCGGCCGGCGCCGGGCGTTGCAGAGCGGGTTCACTTCACCGCCTCCTTCCGGATACCCATTCCTCGCGGAGCGACGCCGGGGATCGTGACGGGGAGCGTCCCCTCGATCGGGGCTTCCCCCCAGAGCGCGCGGACGGCCGCCGCCTGGACGAGAGACTGGTGTCCGTACGCGCAGAGGTAGGTCGGGAGACCGGGGAGATCGCGGAGGAGGTAGGGGCTTCCGAACGAGACGCCGACGACGGGCCGGCCCGACGCGAGGAGAGGCGCGAGCGCGGCCTTCCCCTCCGCCGGGACGTCGAGCGTGCCGCGGCCGGAGCGGGGCCTCACGAAGAGCGCGAGGACGACGACGTCGACCTCCTTCGCCCGCTCCGCGACCGCGGCTCCCTCTCCGGCGCAGGAGGTCGGATCGAGGCGGACGAAGTCGACCGAGCCCGCGCGCTTCCCGAGCTCGGCCTGGAGCGTCGCGTCGATCGCCACCGTCGTCCGCTCGTCGTGGACGGCGAGGACGAGGAGCCGGGCGCCCTCGCGGAGCGGGAGCGCGCCTTCCGCCTCTCGGACGAGCGTCAGGCCGCGGCGCGCCACCTCCTCCTCCGTCGCCTTCTGCTCCCGCGTTCCGGCGGCGCGGGCGATCTCGTGGAGCGGGAGGCTCCGCTCGCGGAAGAGGCCGAGCCGCTCCTTCTCCGCGAGGATCCGGCCGACGGCCTCGTCGAGCCGGGCCGCGGGCAGGCGGCCCGTCTCGACGGCCGAGACGATGGCGTCGATGGCGGCCTTCGGGTCGGGCGGCATCAGGACGACGTCTCCCCCCGCCTCAAGGACACGGACGGCGGCCTCCCCCGGCTCGAAGTGGGCGACGATCCCCCCCATCTCCATCGAGTCGGTGAAGACGAGGCCGTGGAAGCCGAGCTCTTCGCGGAGGAGCGTCGTCGTGATCGGGCGGGAGACGACGGCGGGCATCGTGCCGGCCGTCTGCAGTTCCGCGACCTCCTCGGGGAAGCCCTTCGTCCGGATCGGGGCCGGGAGGACGGGCGCCGCCTCGGGGTCGAGCGCGGGAACGGCGAGGTGCGCCGTCATGACGCCCCGCGCCCCCGCGGCGAGCCCGGCCCGGAACGGGACGAGCTCGACGGCGTCGAGACGGGCACGGTCCACGCCGAGGACGGGGAGCGAGCGGTGCGAGTCGACGCTCGTGTCGCCGTGCCCCGGGAAGTGCTTCAGCGTCGCGAGGACGCCCCCTTCCTGGAGCCCCGCGACCGTCGCCGCGACGAAGCGCCCGACCGCCTCCGGCTGCTCGCCGAAGCTGCGGACGTTGATGACCGGGTTGTCGGGGTTGTTGTTGACGTCGGCGACCGGAGCGAAGACGACTCGAATGCCGAGGGCGCGCGCCGCCTCCGCCGTCGCGCGGGCCCGGCGTGCGGCGAGCGCGAGGTCGCCCGTCGCCGCGACCGCCATCGCCGACGGCCCGAGGACGAGGTCGGGGAAGCGCATCCCGGGCCCCGCTTCGAGGTCGGCCGCGACGAGGAGCGGGAGCTTCGCCTTCGCGTTCAGCCGGTGGTTCAGGTCGGCGGTCTCGAGCGGCGTCCCGAGGAACCAGATGACGCCGCCGACGCCCTCCTGCGAGACGAGGCGGGCGAGGTCCAGGTACTCCGGATCGTCCTCGGCGCGGTAGACGCCGCGCGAGCCGACCATCACGACCTGGGCCGCCTTCTCGCGCAGCGTCAGCGCGGCGACGGCGGGAGCGTGTCCGAGGGTGGGGCCGGCTCGGAGGCCGTCCGAGGGACCGGCGCCGGGCCGGCCCGACGAGCAGGCCGAGAACGCCAGGAGCAGCGAGAGGGCCGGGAGGAAGGCGAGCGGGCCGCCGGAGGTCCGGCGGCCCCCCATGAGAGGTCTTTCGGCGTGCGTCACGGCGGCCGGATCATAGGCTCGGCCGCCGTGACGCGGGGCTCACGGCACGATCATCGGCACGTAGCTCCCGTCGTCGTTCCCCTGGTCGTTCAGGACGCCGTAGGCGAGGAACTGGTCGGTCCCCGCGAGGCGCCGGATGCGCGCATAGCCGTGAGGGACGCCGTAACGCGCCAGCGCGGAGTCGAACTGGAGGAACTGGCCCGGCGCGAGCGTGCAGGGGGAGCACTGCGGCTCCTTCCCGAGCTCGTTGCCGTTCGGCCCGAAGTACGTCACCTCGAGCTGGAGCGGCTCCACCTGCCCGCCGAGCGCATGCCCGACGGCGAGGTTCGCGCGGGTGCCCCCTTCCTGGCCGCGCGTCCCCGTCTGCTGCAGCCCGTAGACCCAGGCTTCCGTGTCGGCGGCCTCCCCGATCGGGGTGTAGCCGTAGGCGAGGCCGAGGAGGCCTCCGGCCCGCGCCGTCGTCGTGCGGACGCCCAGGAAGCCGTCGCTCGTCGGGATCGGCGCCTGCGTGTCGCTCTGGTCCTCCCGGAACTGCCCGTCGAGGAACTGGGCGAAGACGCTCGCGACGGTGCCCGCCGGCGCGGTGAATCCGATGCGTCGAAGCTCGGCGACGACGTTCGGGACGGTGAACTGCGAACGGGCCGGGAGGTCGAAGTACCCCCAGTCGGGCACCGGGTCTGTCCGTGGGACGAGCGCGAAGAGTCCGGAGATGTCCCGGTTCGTCCGGTTCGCGAACGTCATCTCCGACGTGTAGCCCGCGGCCTCGAGGACGACCGGGACGAGGGCCGCGGAGGTGCGCGAGGGCGAGTCGTTCGGGACCATCGGGACGAACGCGCCGTCGCCGTTGAGGTTGTCGTTGAGGACGGCGTAGCAGACGAACTGGTCGGAGCCGGACGTCCGCCGGACGACCGCGTAGCCGTACCTCAGCCCGCGGGCGGCGAGAGGGGTCGACTTCTGCTCCCACTGGAAGGGGGCGAGGTCGAAGAGGTCCTTCGAGGCGTGCGCGGCGCCCGTGTCGCCGTTGTAGTAGGTGGCCTCGAGGCGGACGGCGCCCCCCGCGCCCCCGCCGGCGTTCACGCAGGCGAGGTTCGAGCGGGTCCCGGCGCTCCCGGCCGCCGAGGTCTGCTGAAGGCCGAAGACGAACGCCTCCGTCTGGGCGGCGCGGCCGAGCGGCGTGGCGGGGAAGGCGAGGCCGAAGCGGCCGATGACGCCCTTCGCGCGGAGGTCGGCCGTCGCCGGCGTCGTCACCCGGACCTGCGCGCCGAACTGGACGAGGTTGTCGGCGCCGGCCACCTCGATCCGCAGGGAGGCGGTCTTGTTCCCGGCCGGGACGCCCATGCCGGTGGCGCTCTGGAGGAACGCGAAGACGTCCGGATGGACCTGCTGCCCCGGCGGGAGAGAGTAGGTCGACGAGGACTCGAAGGAACCCTTTGCCCGGAACGTCAGGTTCAGCGTCCGGGAGGAACGGTTCGTCAGCGTCAGCTCGGAGGTGAAGAAGGCCCCGCCGGCGCCGCTCGACGTCAGGACGATCGGGAGGAGGTAGGTGTAGACGCTCCCGGTGCCGGTCGAGCCGTACGACACGGTGACGCCCTTCGAGACCGAACGGCTGCCGGCGGCGTTGGCCGCGGTCAGGGTGACGGAGTAGGTGCCGGGGCTTCCCCAGACCTTCGTCGGGTTCTGAGCCGTGGAGGTGGTGCCATCCCCGAAGGACCAGCTCCAGGTGGCGGCTCCTCCCTGCGTCCGGTCGGAGAAGGAGACCGACTGGCCGGGCTTGGGCTGCGCGGGGGTGAACGAGAAGTCGGGCGTGGGGGGCGAGGTCGGAGACGGCGTGCCGCCGGCGGGGTTGATCTCCCACATCCCGCGGCCCCACGTCGCCGCGCGGAGCCGGCGCCCGTCGGGCGAGAAGAGGAGGTAGGAGACCCAGGTCGCGGGGAAATCGTCGCCGAACCGGCCCCACGACTGGCCCTTGTTCGTCGAGCGGAAGATCCCGTACTTCGTCCCCGCGAACATCAGGCTCGGGTCGGTCGGGGAGAAGACGAGGCTGTCGACCGGCGCGAAGAACGTGAACGAGCCGCCCGCGTAGGTGATCGGGACGCCGATCCCCGAGCTGGCCGGGCTGGCGGTCTGCTGCTGCTGGTTCAGGCCGGCGATCCGCCAGATGACGTGCCGGCCCTGCCCCGCGACGATCTCCGTCGCGCTCTCGAGCCCGACGTAGAAGGCGTTCGGGTCGGCGGGGTCCCACGCGATCGCGTTCACCTGGCTCCCGATGTTGACGAGCGATCCGTTCTGGAAGCCGTTCAGGGTGTAGACGACGTAGCCGGCGGCCGTCCCGAAGGCGACGCGGTTCCGGTCCGTCGGGCGGATCGAGATGGAAGAGCAGCTCGCCCAGCTCTTCTGCACGTTCGGGCAGGGCTGCGCGGAGACGCCGTCGGAGCAGAAGTACTCGGCGAAGACCGGCTGCCAGTCGGACGGGGTCGCGGCGCCGTTGGAGGTCCGGTAGATCCGATCGGTCATCGTGTAGAGGACCCGCGGGTCGACGGGATCGATCGCGAGCCGGGAGCGGAACGACGTGACCGGCGGGACGGAGCACTGATCCTCGGTCTGCGCGTCGGCGGGACAGGTCGTCAGCCGGAACGACTCCTCGCTCTCGCCTCCGTCGTCGGCGCGGGAGGTGTAGCCGTTGAAGTTCGTCGCGTAGACGATGCTCGGGTTCTGGGGGTTCACGGCGCAGTCGTAGCCGTCGCCGTAGAAGATCCGCTTCCAGGCGGTCGTGCTGTCGCCGGAGAGGCGCATGGTGCCGTTGTCCTGCGTCCCGGCGTACAGGCGGTACGGGTCGGTCGGGTGCTGGGCGAGGGAGGAGAACATCCGCGCGACGACGCCGTCGTTCTTCCAGGCGAAGGAGCGGCCGCCGTTCGTCGACCGGAAGAGGCCGCCGTCGGTCCCCATCCAGAAGCTCGATCGGCCCGGCTCGAACGCGATGACGTTGACGTCCGCGTGGCAGAACTGCGGGTGGCGCTCGGGGAGCGTCCACTGCGAGATCTGGGTCCAGGAGAGGCCGCCGTCCTCCGACCTCCAGGTGTCGAGGCCGCCGGCGATGAGGCGGTCGGGGTTCGTCGGGTCGACGGCGAGGCCGAGGAAGGTCCATCCCTGGGTCCCGGCGATGAGGGGATAGCCCTGTCCGGCGGGCGGCCCGAGGGCGGTCCCCCAGTTCTGCCCGCCGTTGTCGCTCCGGAAGACGCCGACCTGCGAGTAGCCGCGCTGGAGGTCGTAGCCGGCGACGAGCCAGTAGATCCGGTTCGGGTTCGAGGGGGAGATCGCGACGAGGGAGCGGATCGGGATTCCGTTGAAGCCAGCCTGCTGGGCGATGTCCTCGAACGCGACCTGCCAGGTGTCCCCGCCGTCCGTCGAGAAGGCGAGGCCGCCCCAGAGCCCGGCCCAGAGGACGTTCGGGTTCGCCGGGCTGCGGGCGATGTTCACGCCCTGCCGGCGCCATTCGAGCCCTTCGCCCGTCGCGGGAAGCCGGTTCACCCAGGTCCGGCCGCCGTCGGTCGAGCGGAAGATCCCGTTCGCCGTCCCGAGGACGACGTCCTCGGGATTCGACGGGTGGACGTCGAGGTCGTAGGAGTAGAGAGAAGGGATGACGTCGAACGCGCCTCCGCTCACGGAGGTCGTGTTGAAGCTCCAGGTCGAGCCGCCGTCATTGGAGCGGAGCGTCCCGAGGCCGATGACCTGCGAGCCGCTCAGCGGCGACTGCTCTCCCGTCGCCGCGTAGACGACGTTCGGGTTCGACGGGGCGACCGCGACGGCGCCGAACGTCAGGAGCGGCAGGTCGTCGGTCAGGTTGACCGGGTTCGCGTAGTCGGCCCCCGGGCCGCCCTGCCGCGTCAGGAGCCAGATCCCTCCGTTCGCAGTCGCGACGTAGAGCTTCGACCCGTCGCGCGTGAAGGCGTAGTCGCGGACGCGTCCCGCGTCCGTCGTCGGGCCGAGCGACTTCCAGCCGGCCGCGGCGAGCGTCGCGTTCAGAGGCTGCGGCCCCCCGTCGGGCGTCCGGAATCGGAGCCGCTCGCGATACAGCTCCTGGGCCACCGACCGGAGGATCGGCGCCGCGGGGATCTCGGCGCGCTCGAGGCGCTCCCAGTCGCGCCGCGCCTCCCAGTAGCGTCGCCCTTCGTGGGTCGCCTCTTTCTCGTGCGCCCGCTCGGTCCGGGCGCCGAGGAGGACGAGGTTCGGGAGGTTCCGCTTTCCGGAGAACGGGATCGGCCCGTCGAGCGCGGGCGGAGCTGACGGCGCCGACGCCGTGGCCGTGGCCGCGGCGAGGAGCAGCGCACCGGAGAGGAGCGCGAAGGGGCGGAGACGCAGCATGGAGACCTCCCGCATCGGGGCCGCTCGGCGCAGCCCCGTTCCGATCGAACGGCTTCGAGTTTGGCGGGATGCTAGCGGAGACGGGGCCGGAAGAGGAGTCCGAGCTGCATCGGTCGATGACGGACGTCACCCTTGCCGCCGGGCGCTCCCCGGGCGGCGGACCGGCGCTCGATCAGAGGGGGGGCCCGACTTCTGGCTCGCTCCGGTGGAGCTCCTCCCAGGTGCCCCGCTTCCGGATCACCCGGACCGCGTCGCCGTCGACGAGGACCTCCGCGGGGAGCGGGCGGGCGTTGTACTCGCTCGCCATGACGAATCCGTAGGCGCCGGCGTCGAGGAAGGCGACGAGGTCCCCGGCCGAAGGCCGGGGGAGGAGGCGACCCTCGGCGAGGATGTCGCCCGTCTCGCAGACGTCGCCGGCCACGTCGAGGAGCATCGGCTCCCCGTCGCGCCCCACGATCCGGACCCGGTGCGCCGCCCCGTAGAGCGCCGGGCGCATCAGCGTGTTGAAGCCGGCGTCGACGTTGACGAACGTCTTCACCGGCGTCGTCTTCACGGAGTTGACGCGCGCGACCATCAGCCCCGCCTGCGCGACGAGGTAGCGCCCCGGCTCGATCCAGAGCTCGGGCTCGTATCCCAGGAGCTCGACCTCCTCGTCCCAGATCGGCTTCAGGGCGCGCGCGAGGTCCTCGGGCGTCATGACCGCCTGCCCGTCGGCGAAGGGGATGCCGAGGCCGCCGCCGAGGTCGACGAAGGAGAGCGTCAGGCCGAGCTCCTCCTTCAGCTCGCGCACGAACGCGAGCATCCGGCGGGCGGTCTTCTCGTAGCCGGCGGTCTCGGTGATCTGCGAGCCGATGTGACAGTGCACGCCGGTGATCGCGAGGGCGGGGAGCGCGCGGGCGAGCGCGTACGCGGCGCGGGCGTGGCCGCCGTCGAGGTGGACTCCGAACTTCGACTCCGGGATCCCGGTGTTGATCTGGTGGAGCGTGTCGGGGTCGACGCCCGGGTTGATCCGGAAGGAGATCCGCGCGGTCGTCCCGAGGCGGAGCGCGGCGGCGGAGACCTGCGCGAGCTCGTCGAGGTTGTCGACGTTGAGAAGGACGTCGTGCCGGAGCGCGAAATCGATCTCCGAGGGGCTCTTGGAGGACGAGGTGAAGAGGACGTCGCGCCCGGCGGCGCCGGCACGCAGCGCCGCGCGCACCTCGCCCTCGGAAACGACCTCGGGGGCGAGCCCTTCGGCGAGGACCCGCTTCACGATCTCGACGTTCGTGTTCGCCTTGAGCGCGTAGCGGAGCCCGAGCCGCGGGAACCTCGGCTCGAACGCCGCGCGCAGGGCGCGCGCCTTCTCGCGGATCGTCTCGGCGTCGTACACGTAGAGCGGCGTGCCGTGGTCGGCGGCGAGGCGGGTGAGGGCGTCGACGGCCTCGGGGTGGGCCGCTTCTCCGGCACGGACGCGGAGGAGGCCTTCGCGCAGCGTCATCGGGGGACTCCCCGCGCGCCGGGGACTCCCCGGGCGCCGGTCTCCGGGCCGGGCGGGAGAAGGGCGGATGCGGTCTCTCTCATCGCGTCGGGCGATTCTGCGGCCCGACGACCCCGCGGTCCAGATGCCGCGGCCTAGAATCGCGTCGTGAGAACGCGCCGCAGCCTGCTGTCCGAGGCCGCCCTCGCGTCGGCCTTCCTGGCCTTTCCCCGCTCCGCCCGCGCGGCGGCCCCGCCCGTTGCGCCCGCGCCCCTGCGGCCGAAGGCGCTCGCGCCGGGATCGCGGGTCGCTCTCGTCTCGCCGGCGAGCCCGGGTGCGGAGGCGGAGTCCGCCGTGATCGCCGAGGAGGTCGTCGCCTCGCTCGGCCTCGTCCCGAGGAGGATGCCGGCCGCCGCCCGGCAGACCATGTACCTCGCCGGGACGGACGAGGAGCGGGCGGCCGACCTGAACGCCGCGTTCCGCGACCCGTCGATCGACGCGGTCTGGTGCATCCGCGGCGGCTATGGCTCCGGGCGGCTGCTGCCGCTCCTGGACTGGGAGGCGATCCGCAGGAACCCGAAGCCGCTCCTCGGCTTCAGCGACATCACCGCGCTCCTGAACGGCTTCTACGCGAGGACGGGGCTCGTCACGTTCCACGCGCCGACCTGCTCGGAGAACCTCTCCGACTACACGCTCGCCGAGCTGAAGCGCGTCGTCTTCACGCCCGAGGCGGCGGGCGTCGTCGCCGCCGCTCCGCCCGTCGAGCCGAAAGAAGGATTCGTCGACCGGGAGGACCGCCTGCGTCGGATCGTCCCGGGCACGGGCCGGGGCCGCCTGGTGGGCGGGAACATCAGCGTCTTCTCGATGCTCGTCGGGACGCCCTGGGAGCCGCCTCTCGCCGGCTCGATCCTCTTCCTCGAGGAGGTGGGGGAGGAGCCCTACCGGATCGATCGCTGGCTGACCCATTTCGTCCTGACGGGGCGACTCGCCAACTGCGCCGGGATCGTCTTCGGCAAGTTCAAGGACTGCGGCCCCGGGGACGAGGGGAGCTACCAGGGGACGTGGACCTGGCAGGAGGTCGTCGCCGACCGCCTCGGCAAGCTCGGCGTCCCGGTCCTCGCGGGGCTCCGGTTCGGGCACGTCGCCGACAAGTCGACGTTCCCCGTGGGAGTCCTGGCGGAGCTGGACGTCGCCGCCGGGACCCTGTCGCTCCTCGAGCCCGCGGTCTCATGAGGGAGGGGCGCCGGGCGCGCCGAGCGGGGCGGGCCGCGTGCGCTCTCCTCCTGGCTCTCTTCGTGGCGCCTCCCATCGCGGCGGCGGAGCCGAGCCGGGCGCCGGCCGGGCTGCCGCTCGTCCTCGACACGGGCTGGCGGGCGGCCGACGCCGACCCTCCCGACGGCATCGCGGGAATCGACCGGCTCGACTTCCGTCCGGCCGACCCGGTTTCGGACCAGGCCCGGCGCGGTGAAGTCCGCTGGTACCGGGTCCTCGTCGACCTCTCTCCGTTCGTCGGGCAGCCGCTCGCGTTCGCGGCCGACGGCCTCCGCGACGTCGACGAGGCGTGGTTCGACGGCGTCCCGATCGGCGGTCTCGGCGGCTTCCCGCCCCGCCCCGAGACGGCGCACTTCGTCGCACGGCTCTACCCGCTGCCGACCGATCGCGTGGACGAGGCGGGGCCCCGAGAGCTGGTCCTCCGGGTCTGGCACGGCCGGCGCGACGGGAGCGTCTTCCGCTCACCGCCCGTCATCGACCGCGTCGACCGCCTGGAGCGGCGGCGCTCGCTCCGGGACCAGGGAATCGTCCTCTTCGTCGTCGCCGCGCTCGTCGTCGCGGGCCTCCTCGTCCTCTTCGCCTTTCACGCGCGGAGCCCCGCGGACTACCTGCTCTTCGCCGGATTCGCCGTCTCCCTCGGGCTCTGGGTGACGACGGGGCATTCCCGGTGGGGAGAGCTCCCGTTCCCACTCTCCACCGTCTTCCGAGCGGGGCTCGTCGCCCTCTCGGCCACTGCCGTCTGCTACGGGGCGGCGATGCTTCGCTTCCTGGGCGGGATGCGGCCCGTCCACCGCGTCCTGCTTCCGGCTCTCGGGCTGCTCGCGCCCCTCGCGGCCCTCCTGCCTGACGCCGAAGGGCTCGTCCTGCCGGTCCTTTTCTTCCGCTGGGCGTTCGGGGCGCTCCTCCTCGACCTCCTCGTTCGCTTCGGAATCGCGGCGTACCGGCGCCGACGGCTCGCGCGGACCGACCTCCTCGGGCACGTGGCCTTCGTCGTCGCCGCGATCCCGGTGGCCGGCCTGCTCCCCGGAGCGGAGCTGCCCCGGATCGACCTCTCGGGACGCGTCCTCCTTCTGGGCTTTCTCTTCCTGTGCCTCGCCTCGGCCGTCCTTCTGCGCATGTCGGAGGAGATCCGGCGATATCGCCTCGCGGGGCTGACCGACCCGGGGACGCGCCTCTGGAACCGCGAGGCGCTCTACGAGGAGATCGCCGAGCGAGGAGAAGCCGTTCGCCGCGGCCGGGGGGCCGGCTTCGGCCTCCTCCTGGCCGACCTCGACCGGTTCCGGGAGTGGAACGACGCGAAGGGGCGGGTCGCGGGCGACCGGGTCCTCCTCTGCGCGGCCCGGGCTCTCATCGACGCCTCGCGACCGAACGACCTCGTGGCGCGCTACGGCGGCGACGAGTTCGCGGTCGTCGTCGGGGACGTGGATCGCGAGACGCTCCCGGCGCTCGCCTCGCGGCTGCGGAGCGCGATCGGGGACGCGATCGAGAAGGAGAGCGGCGGAGCCCTCACGAGCGCGTCGATCGGGACGGTGCTGTTCGACCCGGCGCGCCACCGAACGCCCGAGGATCTCCTTCGGGAGGCGGACCGGGCGCTCTGGGAGGCGCGGGAGGCATCGCGCGCGGCGACCCCGGCGGTGCGCCGGACTCCGTCCGGGAAGTGGGCGCTGCGTCTCTGAGCGGTTCCGTAGACTCCGTCCTCGTGACGAGACTCCTTCGTGGCATCGCGCCGGCGCTCGCGTTTCTCCTCTTCGCGCCAGCCGTCCGGGCCGACGACCCTCTTCCCGTCGAGACGAGGGCGGCCGTCGCCGCTCTCGCTCGGAAGGGGAGCGCGCAAACGCGCGCCGTCGAGTGGGTCCGCCGGCTCACCGACGAGGTCGGCCCCCGCCTCGCCGGCTCGCCCGGCGATCGCGCGGCGGTCGCGTGGGGGCAGGCGCTCCTCCGGGAGCTTGGACTCGCGAACGTGCGCGCCGAGGAGGTGCCGGTGAAGGCCTGGGAGCGGGGCGTCGAGACGGCCGAGGTCGTCGCCCCTTTCCGCCAGCGCCTCGTCGTCGCCGCGCTCGGCGGGAGCGTCCCGACGCCGGAGGGCGGTGTCGCCGCCCCGATCGCGAGGATGGAGAGCCTCGAGGCGCTCGAGGAGGCCGTGAAGGCGGACCCCGACGCCGTCCGCGGGAAGATCGTCTTCTTCGGCCGCAGGACGGTGAAGGACCCGGCGGGCCCCGGTTACGGGAAGAACGTCCCGATGCGCTCCTCGGGGCCAGCGAAGGCGGCGCCGCATGGCGCTCTCGCGGTGATCGTCCGCTCCGTCGGCACCTCGACGAGCCGCTTCGCGCACACCGGCTCGACGAACTACGAGGTGGGCGGGCCGAGGATTCCGGCCGCGGCCGTCTCGAACACCGACGCCGACCTTCTCGAGCGGCTCCTCGCGAAGGGTCCGGTGACGGTGAGGCTCGTCCTCGGCTGCCGCCCCCTCCCCGACACGACCTCGGCGAACGTGATCGGAGAGGTCCCGGGGCGCGAGAGGCCGGACGAGGTCGTGGTCGTCTCGGGCCACCTCGACTCGTGGGACCTCGGCACCGGCGCGGTCGACGACGGCGCCGGTGTCGCCATCGCGGTCGAGGCGGCGCGGCTCGTCGCGGAGCTCCCGCGGAGGCCCCGGAGGACGATCCGCGTCGTCCTCTTCGCGAACGAGGAGAGCGGCCTTGCGGGCGGGAAGAGCTACGCCGAGCGGCACGTCGCCGAGCTTCCGAAGCACGCGGGGGCGTTCGAGGCCGACAGCGGGACCGGCGCGCCCCAGGGCTTCTCGTGGAACGCGGCCGACACGCTGGAGCCGGCCCTCGCCGCCGTGGCCAAGCTCCTCGAGCCGCTCGGTGCGGGCGCGCTCCGGAAGGGGGGCGCGGGAGGCGCCGACATCTCGCCGATGCTCCCTTCGGGCGTCCCGCTCTTCGGCCTCCGGCAGGACTCCGCGACCTACTTCGACGTCCACCACACCGCGGACGACACGTTCGACAAGATCGAGCCCGCCTCGCTCGACAGGGCGGCCGCCGCCGTGGCGGCGATGGCCTACGCCGTAGCCGACCTGCCCGAGATCCACGGGCGCCCGGCGGAGGCCCCGGCGGCGAAGCCGAGGTGACCGGACTGCCCCGCCGCCCCTTCCGCCTCGAGGCGGAAGGGGCGTGTTGACGCGGGGCGGCCCGGCGCATACCCTGCGGGGGTATGGTAGCAATCGCCCCCGCCGGATCTCCCCCCGCCGACCTCGTCGCCCGCCTCGCGAAGATCGAAGGCCAGGTCCGCGGCGTCTCCCGGATGGTCGAGGAGAAGCGCTGGTGCCCCGACATCCTTCGTCAGATCGGCGCCGTGGAGGCCGCCCTCTCGCGCGTGAAGGAGCGCCTCCTCGAGAGCCACCTCGACCACTGCGTTCGCCGGGTCCTCGACTCGGGGAGCGCGGAGGAGAAGCGCGCGGCCGTCGCCGAGGTCCTCGAGGCGGTGAAGCGGACGCGGGAGAGGTGAGCCGATGGACCTCCCGTCCCTGCCCTCCCTCCCGACGGCCGGCGGCGCCCCCGCGGCCGCTCCGCTCCCGGCCGGCCCCGAGGTCGAGCTCTCCGTCACGGGAATGCACTGCGCCTCCTGCGTCGGGCGGATCGAGTCCGCCCTCGGGAAGGTCCCGGGGGTCTCGCTCGCCGTCGTCGACCTTCTCTCGGGCCGGGCGCGCGTGCGGCTTTCCGATCCCGCGCTCCCCGTCGAGCGGCTCCTCGAGGCGGTCGTCTCCGTCGGGTACGAAGCGAGACCGGCGGCGAGCGAGGAGTCGACGGGGCTCGAGGAGCTCGTCGACGCCGAGCAGGCGGAGCGGGCGGCTCAGCTCGCGGCGCTGACCCGGAAAGCCGCGTTCGCCGGCGTCGTCGCTGTGCCGGTCGCGCTCCTCTCGATGGCCGAGGTGACGTTCCCGGGGCGGGACGTCCTCTTCCTCGTCCTCACGGCGCTCGTCCTCGCGGTTCCGGCGCGCGACATCCTCGTCTCCGGCGCCCGCGCGGCCGCGCGCCTCGCCCCCGACATGAACACCCTCGTGGCGCTCGGCACGACGGCCGCGTTCCTCACCTCCGTGGCGGCGACTCTCTTCCCGGGCGCGCTCCACGCGGAAGGGGAGCACGCGCCCGTCTACTACGAGGCGGCCGTCGTCGTCGTGGCGCTCGTCCTCCTCGGCCGCTTCCTGGAGGAGCGGGCGAAGGGGAAGGCGGGCGAGGCGATCCGCTCGCTCGCGCGGCTCGGCGCGCGGAAGGCCCGCCTCGTGCGCGACGGGGTCGACGTCGAGGTGCCGCTCGAGCGGGTCCGCGCGGGCGACCTCCTCCGAGTGCTCCCGGGCGAGAAGGTGCCGACGGACGGCGTCCTCGTCGAGGGGGCGACGGCCGTCGACGAGTCGCTCGTGACCGGGGAGTCGATCCCGGTCGAGAAGGCGCCGGGAGACGCGCTCCTCGGCGCGACCGTGAACGGAAACGGCGCCGTCGTGATGAAGGCGACGCGCGTCGGGAAGGAGACGGCGCTCGCGCAGGTCGTGAGGCTCGTGCGGCAGGCGCAGGCGACGAAAGCGCCGGTGCAGCGGCTCGTCGACCGCGTCGCGGCGGTCTTCGTCCCCGTCGTCGTCGTCGTCGCGCTCCTCTCCTTCGCGGGGTGGATGCTCCTCGGCCCCGAGCCGCGGCTCCTCCGGGCGCTCCTCGCGGTCACGTCGGTCCTTCTCGTCGCATGCCCCTGCGCCCTCGGGCTCGCCACGCCGACGGCGCTCGTCGTCGGGACGGGGCGGGGCGCGCGGAT
>ERZ795054.1033-NODE-1033-length-28390-cov-4.818070_pt1 | contig 28390 bp, 5 predicted proteins | sample MGYA00375138_ERZ795054 | MGnify/ENA primary metagenome ERZ795054 (study PRJEB30183, sample SAMN05720215) | anaerobic digester metagenome | isolation source: active sludge of municipal wastewater-treating anaerobic digesters | place: USA | collected 2014-12-23 ... | reverse complement strand
CTGGCTCAGTCGTCGGATCTTCGGCCATCTTGACCGGCGTTCCAGGCGAAGGTGGCCACGTTCCTCTTCGGCATGGGGCGCCTTCTGGGCGAAGACGCCGGCGCCGCCTTCCTGAAATCCGAAAAAGCCTGGGGCGAGGAGTTCTCCGAATTCCTGCGGCGCACGGAATGGGTCGTCCTGGAACGCGACGGCAAACGCTTTGTGGCCGGCACGGTGCAAATGGCCGGCGCCGCCAAGCCGTTCCTCCTGGGTCTCTCCGCGAACGAAGACCTCACCGTCGTCTCCTCGGACGAAGCGGGCCTCCGCGAGTGGATGCGCCGGGCCCCCCTTGAAAACGCCGCCGACGTCGCCGACCGGCTGGCCCGTCTCTGGCCGTTCCTCGACGCCGTGGATCTCGACCGCTCGGCGGGCGCGGCGCGGCCGTCGCCCCTCACGCTGTCGACGCAGAAAATCCAGGACGCGCTGGCGGAGTCCCAACAGGAGCTCGGCGTTCTTCTGAAAAACGACGCGGCCGGCCAAAAGGCCCGGCGGCGGTTCCTGGGAACGGTGGGCCAATGGCTCACGGCGCGTTTCCGCACCGTCTTTTCGCTGCGCCGCCTGCTGCGCAACGCCCCGACCCAGGGAACGACGCTCAAAAAAGAGCCTTCCCCGCCCACCGTGGTGCGTCTGGACAGTTTCGACGCCATGAGCCGCTGGACCGCCGAACGCATCGCCGAAAGGATCCGGCAAAAACCCGACCTGGTCCTCGGGCTGGCCACCGGGAGCACCCCGCTGGGGGTCTATAAAGAACTGATCCGCCTTCACCGGGAAACCGGCCTCGACTTCTCCCGCGTGCGCGTCTTCCATCTGGACGAATACGTCGGACTCCCCGGCACGCACGACCAGAGCTATCAATATTATCTGCGCGAAAACTTCCTCCGGCACGTCAACGTGGCCGAGGAGCACATCCGTTACTTGAACGGGAAGGCCCCCGACCTGCCGGCCGAAGCCCGACGATACGAACAGGCCATCCGGGAGGCCGGCGGGATCGACATCCAGATCCTCGGCATCGGCCGGAACGGGCACATCGCCTTCAACGAACCCGGGGCGGCGTTCGACTCGCGCACCCGCGTGGTGGACCTCACCGCCGAAACCATCGAAGACAATTCCCGGTTCTTCAAAGACAAACAGGACGTGCCGCGGCGCGCCCTCAGCCAGGGGATGGCCACCATCCTGGCCGCGAAAACGATTTTCCTGTTGGCCAACGGGGAAGGCAAAGCCCCGGCCGTGGCCCGGGCGGCGGAAGAGAAACCCTCCGTCTCCCTCCCGGCCAGCGTCCTGCAATACCATCCCGACACCACGTTCGTGCTGGACCGGCCGGCCGCCTCGGAACTGCAGAACAAGAGCCCGCCGAAAGTCGTCCGGCGCTGGCTCCGGCAAATCCTCCCCTCCCTCACGGTCGACGACGCGCTCTCCTGGAAGAACCTGCTCCGCGCCGCCGGCGTTATCGCCATCCTGACAGGGACCTTCTCGCTCCTCCTGACCCAGTTCTCCGTCGGCGACATCGCCGAAACCCTCCGCCTGCCGGCGCTGGTTCCGCTGGCCAGCCGGTGGGCCCTTCCCGCGATTTCCCAGGGGTCCTTCGTCTATCTCGCCCGAACTTTCCTTTATTCCATCGTCCTTCTGACCCTCGTGCCGGGGACGTCGTTCTGGATCTCGCATCTCATCGTCACGCGCGTCGCCCGAAAATTCGCCGGCGGGCGGGAACTTTCTTCCTTCCAGAAAAAAACACTCCACCTCCTCGTCCCGTTCCTGTTGATTTATCTGCTCCTCGCCCCCCTCTTCAACGCGGCGACGCGGCGGGCGGGCGCGCCCTCGGAAGGACTCGTCGCTTCGGCCCAAACTTCTCCTGAAAACGCGGCGGTCGCCCGGAACGCCTTGTCGGTCCTCCTTCCCCGACACACCGACGGTCTTTCGTCCGTCGTGCTCGGCCCCTGGCTCTCGCCGGACATAAAGGACGACGTGGCCGGCCGCTACGTGTCCCTCCTGGACCAAATCCTACTCAACACCCTCAACGGCGTGGACCCCTCGGTCGTCGTCCATGAAGTCGGGCATCACTACTACCTCCACGGCCTCACCGACGAACAACGCGCGTATTGGAAAAACCTTTTCCTGCAAAGCACCGACGCGATATGGGACCAGACCGTCGGACTGCCCCAGGACGGCGAATGGGAGGATTTCTCCTACACCTTCGGCCAATTCGTCAAAAACAGGGCCCTCCTCCTGAATCGAACGTTTTACAGCAGCCTCCTTCGGCGAAAGGTCCTCTTCGTGGCGGAACAGTTCGTGTTCGAAAAAGACGGACGACTCTATCTGCGCCTGCATGCCGCCCGGGGGAACCGCCTCACCTTCCGCGACGTCCCGCTGGAGACGGACCTCCGGCCGGGGACCTCGGCGTTCCGGGAATTTCTCTGGAACACCCTGTTTTCCAACACCCCGGGCCTCCGGCGGCCGGACGCCGTCGGGCCGATGAAACGATTCCCCGCGGCGTTCAAAACGTTCGATTGGCTGGCGGAAAAAACCGCCCTCCTGAAATACGGGCTGTCCTCCCTCCTGGCGGGGTTCTTGGCGCTCTTGGCCGGCCGAAGGGGACGCATGGGCCGGACGCCGCAGGAAGAAAGCCGGCGAACAGACCTCCTGTCCGACCGAAATCTCGTCGCGCTGGCGGACCGGCTGATGAAACACCGCACGAGCGCCGACCTCGCGCCGGAGGATGCCCGGCTTTTGGAGGCGCTGGGCGTGGGCGAAAGGAATATCCGCGAATTTTTCAAACCACTCCCGACCAACCCGACTTTCGATTGGTCCCTGGAACGAACGGAGACGCGCGTGAATTCCATGGACGCCGCCTTCGAACGATTCCGCGCCAACCCCCGCTTCTCCCACTTCTCTCCGGAAGACTGGCGGAAAATAAAATCCCGGCTGGACGCATTGAAAACGATCGAACCCCATCTCCAGGAACTGGCCCCGGGCCGGGAGATCGTCAGCGTGATCGTCCACGGCAGCTACCTCACCGACCCGAAAGCGACCCCCAACGACATCGACCTCGTCCTCCTCGTGAAAGGAGACGGACGGCCGTCGGAGACCCGACGGCGGCTTCCCGGCGCGGACGGCCTGCCCACGGCGGACGTCAGCGTGCTGCCCCTCGATTCGCTCCTCCCCGAAAAACGCACCGGTTCCCTGGCCGCCGCCCTCCTGCGCATCGCGCGATGGGGGCTCACCCTCCACGGAGAACCTCTCATCGAATCCCTTCCGCCGGCTCCGGGCCTGTTGAAGATTTATGCGGCGGAAAAACTGCTGGAGAACGTATCCGACCTGTGGTTCAACGAGGCCCTGACAACGAACACCGCCCGCCGCCGCGCCGCCCAGGTTTTGTCGCTCCTGGCGGAAGCCGGCCTTCCTCCCACCCTGAACACCGCCGACCTGGATAAAATCGAGGTGAACGCCCTCCTCGACGGACTCTATATGGAAATCCTCCGGGCGAAAGACCTTCTGCTCCGCCAACACATCGTCGAGACATTGATCTCCGCCCGGGACGCCCGCCCGGCGGTGGTTCAAGAGGCCGGCCGCGAAACGAGGCCCGCCCTCACGCCGGCCCCCCGGGACCGATTTAAATGGACACCTCGGATAAACTACAACGAGCCCCTCTCCCTCAACAAACACCGGAAAATCCTGATATCCGTCCGGGACACCTTCGGCGGCGAACCGCTGATGTGGCAGGTCCACAAACGCATCGAGGCGACCAACGCCCTCGGCAAAGGCAAGCGCGGTCCGCCGGCGTTGAAGTTCCAGACCGCCCTCTCTTTTCTCATGCTGGTCTCCCGCAACCTCTACCTGCCGCTCGGCCAGCGCCAGGCCCTGCTGAAAAAGCTCCTGGCCGTTCCCCTGGACGGCGACACGAACGCCTGGATCACCCAAGAACTCTGCCCCGCCCTCGAAGCACACCTGAAGAAGTGGGGCGTTCCGCTGAAAGCCCGTCCCAAACCGCAGGACATCCTCCTCCGCTCTCTCCTCGGGATCTCCTTCCAGGACCGGTATTACGCCCCGTCGGAAGCCGAGACGGCCCGAGTCCGTTCCCTCCTCCGCCGGCAGGAGCTCAAACCGGACGACCTCACACAGCACCTTCTCGCCCTCCTCTACGCGAACACGCTCCGTTTCTATCCGAAGGAATACCTCGGCCTGATACCCAAGAACCTGGTGAGCCGCCACGACGTGGACATCGAAGACGAAGAATATATGTGGGTGGGCGGGGCGTTCCGGGGCGGCTACAAGATGGACGACGCCCAACTCGTCGGTTCCGTGTTCGCCGTGAACAGCGAACTGGGCCACATGTTCGACTGGCTCATCCGAAAAAAACATTTCCGCACCTACATCGGCGAGCTCCATGTCATCGACCGCCACACCGCCACCCGCGATTACGAGGGATACAACGCCGAGGTGTTCGACCGGTTCATGGTCCAGGTGGGCAAAAAAGAGATCCCCTGGCTGACCTTCGACCGCACCGGGGACTACGTCGCCCGCCTGGTCGACCTGGCGCGGGAAGCCCTTTCAACGCCCGACGCCGACAAGGTCTTCAAGGACGTGTTCTATACGGTCTTCAGCACGGACCGGCAATCGGATTTCCTCAAACGGTTCGCCGCGGGCCGGGGCGACGGCGTTTTTGCGGACATGACGGTCTCCGAAAAATATTATTTCGGCCGGCTGGCGGCCGAATATTATCAAGAGGAAACCCGGGGTCTGGCCGCCGCGGCCGCGTTGGCCGGCTTCCGGGAATCCCTGGAACGCGACGGCGTCTCCGCCGAGGAGTTCCGGAAAGAGGCGGACCAGCTCATCGGCATCTTCGGCCTCTCCACCCACGCCCGGCCGTTTTTGGACGACCCCGTGATGCACGGCTACGATTTCTACACGGACGAGATCCACAAGCTCGCCGAGCGGATCAGTTCGGATTTCATCCTCCACCTGACGCTCACCATGCATCGCGCCGGCGTGCCCATGAAGGTGCAGCCTTACCTCCTGGCCAAGGCCATTGAACACATCGACCGGCGGTACCCCGACGATACCGGCCGGATCGCGGAAAAGATAGAGCCGGTGATGCCGGTCCTCCGCCTGATCGAATCCATCGATGACCCCCTCCTGCGCCAATGGCTGGCGGAACTGGAGAAAGACGGGATCGTGGCCAAGGGCGAAGCGCTGGTCTCCGAGACGAAAAGCGTGTCCGCGGTGTACGGCGGATTCAAAACCATCGGCCGGCTGGCCAAGTCCATGGCCAACGCTTCGGTGACGGCCGTCACCTGGGGCGCGGCCGTGGCCTCCCTCGGCGTCCTCCTTATCAATAGCCTGTGGGGGCTGCTCGGCGCCACCGTGGCCCTGCCGCATCTCACCCAGGCCGCCCTGATCGTGCTGGCCGCGCACGACGTGCTGCCGGACCGGGGCCTCATCCCCGAATGGCAGGACGCCGCCCCGCTCACCCCCGCCGCCGTCGCCGACCCCTCCTCCTTTTCCGGCAAGATCCGCACCTCCCTCAACAAATACCGTGTCGCCGAACTGCGCGACGGCCAACTCACCGTCAACCACGCGTTGATGGCGCGGCTGCCGCACGGCATGCAACGCTGGATCTACCGCCACGAGGTCAACCATCTCAAATTCGAACACCGCCACCCGACGTATTCCGCCACCGCCATCGGCCGATGGGCCGAGGAGTTCTGGGTGTCCACGCTGGATTTTCCCGCGCTGGTGCGATCGCCGAAATGGGACCTCCCCTTCGCCCGCGGGCATTACCTCACGGGCGATCTGCCCACTCTGCTGAAAAATTTCTGGGAAACACACACGGACATCATCCATACCCTGGGGATCGCCTCCCTTCCGGATTTCGTGCATTCCCCGTGGGACGCCCTCTCCCGCTTTTTCTCGTCCCGCGCGGTGGAGCCGTCGGAAGAACACCGGGCCATCCTGGCCGACCTGAACGACACCTTCCTGGGAGAGAACGGGCTGTGGCTGGAGAACATCGACGCCCCGGGCCTCTCCGCGCTCATGAACAGCGAGGTCCCCGTGCAGGTCGACCTCCGCATCGCCGACACGCCCGAATTGATCGTCTCTCACGACCTCCATCTCCTGGGAAACACCATCCGCGCCGGGCCCGACAACACATTCGCGGTGACGTTGCAGAGCGCCCTCTTCGAGATGGCCCCCGCGGTCTTGAAAATCGTTTTGAAACATGAGTTGAAAGAAATCAGCCTGATCGCCAAAGGCGTCCCTCCCGAGGAAGCCCACCGGCGGGCCCTGGCGGAGATGACGGCCGACGATCAAAAGGTGCTCACCTTCGAGGTGTCCCAATGGATCCGCTGGAAAAAATCCCAGGAGCCGGGGTCCCAAGCCGACCGCAACGCCGCCCGATGGATCAAACGCGTCCAAGGGCAGGGCCAGGCCGTGGTGCCCATCCAAGAAACCGAACACGGTCCCGCCCTGAACGCCGTTCTCGAAGAGGTCCACCAGGCCCTCGACCATGTTCCCCAAACGGGGAACATCCTCGTCACCTCCGCCACCCTCGGAGACGACATCCGGATCTTCGGCACCACCATCGTCATTTCCGCGGCGGCCCTGGCCGACCCCGCCCGCCGGGAAGACATCCTCTGGCGTGTCCTGCTGAAATCAGAAAAGTCCGTCGACGCCGGCGAAATCCAGGCGGCTCTGCGGACCCTGGCCGCCCTGAAAGAACCTCTGCCCACCGACGCGGGCGGGCTGCTGCTCTGGTTCCTGGAAGCGCTGGTCAAGGCGCGGAACGACTCGCCGCGCGACACCCCCCCCCTCCTCTCGCTGCTGGACGGGTTCATCTACCATGTGGACCGTATTCTGGACAGCCGCTATTATCGCAGCGATTTTGCCGAACTCCTGCTGGAATTGAGCGACCTCCTGGCCTGGGAACCCGAAAACCCCTTCCTCCGCAACACGAAGAACAGCTACCTCCTCCCCTCCCTCCTGGAGGCGTTCCGGGATCCGGCCAACCACGGCGGTTTCTGGGGCGAGGTGAACGGTCTCCATACCGTGGTCTTCAAGCGACGCACCGCGCTGGCGGGTTTTGGCGTTCAAGGCGTGTTCACGGGCGTCAACTGGGAGATCCTCGGCGCCAAACCCGCCCCCAACGGGCACTCCGGCATCAAGGAGTTCGATGCCATCAACCGCAGCTCCATGTTCGAGTTCAAGTACCTGGGCTCCCTGGAAGACATCTACGGCCAGTTCGCCGGAATCGGGCTCCGGGAAGACGGCCACGCCCACAACCGGCTGCTTTGCCACCTTTGCTTTTTGGCGCAACAATTCATCTACGGAACCCTGGAAGGTTTCGGCAAGCCTTTCTCCAACCCTGCCATCAAGAGACGCCTCAGCGGCCTCCGCAACTTCGTCATCCACATGCAGCACGCCAATCGCCGCCTCACCCAGGCGCTCTACGACTTCGCCGAATCGCGGAACATCCCCATGCAGACCACCGGCGAAGGCGACCTGGCCTTGAAACTTTCGGCGGCGCAGGTGGCGGACTTCCTGACGGACCCGAAAACCATCGAGCTCTATGCCTTGGAAGCAATGCACGGAAACCACCCCGAGGCGGCGGCAGCGGCGGCGAAACTGCAGGAAGCGCTGGCCGGCCCCAAGGGCCAAATCCTGCTGAAAACATTGATAGCGGTGGACAACCGCATCCGCCGGGAGACGAAAAACAAACGGCAGTTCGATTTCATCGTCTCCATCCGCCACCCGGCGATCAGACAGGTCGCGGCCAAAAAAGCGCGGGCCGACGCCGATTTCAATCCCCTCATCACGGAAAAACCCGCCGTCCTCGCCCCCGGCGAAGAAGATCGGCTGCAGCGGACCGACAAAGCGCTGGAAGCCGCCATCCGCGAAGCCGTCGCCTCATTGCTCCCGCGGCAGGACTTCGACGTCATCTCGCGCGGATCCACCGCCCGCCTCACGCACACCCCCGGCAGCAATCCCGATCACGACCTGTGCGTCCGCGTTCCGCGGGAATGGACCCCCTCCGACCTGACGGATTTTCTCTCCAAAAACCACGCCCGACTGCAGAAGGTCCTTCGGGAAACGTTGACCAAACAACTGGGCGAACTGAACCTTTATCCCCGGCGCCTCCGCTTCGAAGTCGGACAGAAGAACGCCGTCGCGGCCGACCCCCTTTCCCTGTTCGCCACCCTCTCCAACGTCCAGACCGATCAGGCGGACGAGGGCGTGTACATGCTCCCCATTCAAATCTACGATGAGGACCACAAACCCGTGGTGGAGATGGACATCACCTTCACCAATTCGGACAAATACGCCAACCCGTATCCCGAATATTTCGCGGTGCAAATGGCGCACGTAGTCCGGCTGGGCGGGCAGGCGGCGGCCGACCGGCTTCTGCAGGACATCCGTTTCGCCAAGAAGTTCTTCAAAGAGGTCGTCCGGGCGTACAAACACTGGGAAAAGAAGCGGAGCCCCCTGTCCTCCGGCGGCCCCACCGGCGTGGGAGTGGAACAGCTCATCATGCAGTCGGGTAAAGTCTCCGACGACGACAAGGGCCAGACCATCCTGGAAATCGGCGGGTTCGACAAATTTCTGGAACGCGTCGCCGCCATCGACCGCGACGAGAACGGCAACATCCGCAGCAAGGAGGAGCGGCTGGCGCTCTGGCTGGTGCACAACCCGTTCCTGGAACCGGCCAACTTCATTGACCTCATGTGGGAATCCGTCTGGATCCGTCTGGCCCTGGCGGCACGGAGATACCAGGAGGCGAAACGCAACGGCGAGGTATTGACGCTCGCGGACCTGGCCACCGCCGCCGCGGCAAGGACCTCCCATCCCGTCTCCCAGTCGAAACCCGGCAAACCGGCGCGGGGCCGCCCGTCCCGGCCGGCCCGAGAGGACAAGACCCTGGCCGTCCGACTCGTCTCCGACAACAAACTCAACCGGGTCAACACCCTCACCAAGCGGGCGGTGACCGCCCTTCAAAAACAAAAACTGCCGGTCCTCAGCGGTTACGCCAAAGTCCAGGTCGTGTTCGATGGGAAACGGAAAACGACCGTCTACGTCGTCAACCTGTCCCTCCGCAAAGAGGCCGACGAGGCGGCGGCCGAGAAAGCCTTCCGCGCCGTTCTGGGCGGATTGGATCCCACGGCCGATTTCAACAACGTGCCGGCGGAGGTCGTCCCGCCGACGCCCCCCAAAGAAACCGTCCGGGAATCCTCCAAACCCAACGTCGCCCCCTTCGCCCTCGTGGTCCGCGCCGATATCTCCAAAAAAGCGTTCGCCAAGGCGCGGGGCCAAATGATCCAGCGGCTCGGCATCGACAAAGACGCCGTCGCGGTCGAACGGCATTCCGAAAGCCGGGCCGTGACTTTGATCCTCCGGGCGGCGTCGGCCGAGATGCGGAACCGCGTGAGCAAAGAGGCGTTCCTCCACCTGAATGCCGCCAACCCGAAAATCAAACTGATCCAAATGGACGCGCCGATCCAGCCGTCGGCCGCCGAAGAAGCCGAGGTGGCCGACGAAGGCGAGGAGCGGGCGGACCAGAGCGTGCCCGTGCAAACGCCGCCCGCCGGCCTCGTTCCGCCGGCGGCCGTGCGGAACGCCCCCCTCTTGTCGGCGACAAAACCGAACAACGCCGGGCCCCTGGCTCGCGCGGCCGCGACGGCCGTGGAACACCTGGCTCAAACTATTCCCGCGGCCGGACCTCCGACGACGGCGGTGGTGACCGCGGGCCAACGCGTTTTGGAGCGGACGTCCCCCCGGGCGCCGCCCGTTCATGATTCCAGCGACCTGGAGGGGGTCCATTTCATCGGGAAAGCGGCGAAGCTCGTCAAACACGTTTTCAACCTGATCGATTGGCTCAAACAACACGACGTGAACGTGGAAGAATCCCTCGGCGTCATGTGGGACACCTACGAAGCCATCTGGGCCAAGATGCACATCCTCAATGCCGCGACACACAGCAACGTCAGCAAAATCCTCTCTTCCAATTCCCACCTGTCGATGACCCTCACGTGGCTGGACGGGGTTTACACGAGCGACGACCAGCCCCCCAACCCGGACCGAAACGTCGACGTGCCGGGGGCGCAGCGAGTGACGCTCGTCCACACCATCCAGGCCTATTTCCACAAGTCCCCCAACCCGGAATCGGAAATAGTGGAGGGAAAACGACGGCTGGCGGGCGAGAAAGGCGAACTGCGTCAATTCCTCGAAACCATCAAGCCGGGCGGACGCGCAGAAAAGGCGATGGGGGCCCTCGACGAAATCATCCTGGGGTTCGATGCGCGGGGATACCGGGAACTGGACCGATTCGTCGAAGAAGAGGTCGATCGTCAGTGCGCCCAAATGGGGATCCGCCGGGAACGGATAAAAATCGTCCATGTCGACGATGCCGCGCGCCCCCGGACCCATCAGGACATGATCCGAAGCATCAATGAATTGACGGATCTCTACGGAGAGGAAACCGTCAAGGCGATCCTCGAAGGCGTGACGTATTCCCGTTTGGTCGGCCTGGATTTGGAGTTGCTGGCCCAGCAGATGTTCCGCACGGCCGGATACTGGATCCTTGAGGCCGGGAGCGAGGTGCTCACGCCGGAAGGGATGTACGTCACCGAGCTGGACACCGTCGTGGCAAAGGCCTATTGGCAGGTGGAGGGCCAATGGCGCCTGTCTCCGATCAACATGGCCGGCGGGAGCGGCACCCTGGACATCGACGGGGAGTCGGTGCCGATCCGGTCGGAGATCGTCGACGGCGAACAACAGGTTTTTGTCGAGGTCAAAGGCCGGCGGGTGCCGATCCGGATCAAGGTCATTTCAAGCGAGGAAAAGTCGGCCCGCACGCCGCTCAAGCCCGAAGAGATCTTCAGCTCCAAAGTGGGCTACAAAATGAACTATTACAAGAAGCATCTGGCGGCCATTGAAGATTCCGTCAGCCGCGGCCTGGGATTCCCGATAAAACTCGACGGTTTCCTCTTCTTCATGGACATCGGCACCGCGGTCCCCACGCGCAAAAATTTCGAGAGGGAACAGAACCGCCTGACCCGACTGAAAGAATATCTCGTTCAACAGGAACCCGGCATGACCGAAACCTATCGGTTGCCGGCGAAAATCGTCTTCGTCGACGATTTGACGGACATGGGCCCGGTGGACGACTGGCTCGAAACCGTGGCCATCGACGACGCCGTGCGCGCCGCCTCCCGACTGGCCGACGCCATTGCGAAAGTCAAAAGCGAGCCGGGCGACGGCGCCGACCGCCGGAAGGCCTTCCTGAAGAGCCTGGTTCAGTGGGGTTGGAAATGGGAAACCGCGCTGGCGGGCCGGTTCGATGAAGCGTCTTTGCTGAAGCTCGATACCGCGGAAGAACAGATCGGCTTCCTCGTCCCGCTGGCCGCCGAATTCGACCTGCACAGCGGACAGCTGGCCGACCTGGCGGGACTCCTCTGGGACACCCCTCCCGCTCCCGCGCAAATAAACCAGGCCGTGCCCGCCGAGCGCCGGCTCGTCAGCGCCCCGTCGACAAAACCGGCTCCGGCCGCCACGCCGATCGCCCAGAAAGCGGTCTCGGCCGTGGAAACGATGGCCCAGTTCCTGCCCGGGTCCGAAGCGACGAAAAAAGTCGAAGCGGCGGCGGCCGAGGCGGTCGCCCCAAAAACCGCGGGGGCGGATTTCCTGACCATGGCCGCGGACGGGACGGGCCGATTGACGCTGGAGATGTTGAAAAAATTCGTCATGGGCCTGGGACCGGAGGAACGCGGGTTGGAATATCTGCTGGCGCAAGGGGTGATCACCCTGCCGGCGGAATGGGAAGCGGCGTGGCGCGGATTCAGCCAATCCAAGAAAAGGGCGCTGCCGACCGGAGCGAAGGTCGCCACCGGACTCTTCCGGCGCGACGCCATCGGGCGGATGAGCGTGGAGGTGTCGGAGCAAGGCGCCCAGGCGACGCGGCCGGACGAGAAAAAGAAAACGACAAAACTGTTCGTCCCGCCCGCCCTGGGGCAAGGGATACTATCGAATACGCTGGTGGAAGTTGTGTATCGCGAAAGCGCGGCAAAAGAGGCGCGCGGCCGATCCGTTAAGGCCCAGAAAGGAAAGAAGGGGAAACAAGGGAAGAAAGAAAAAGCCGGAAGCCAGGGAGGGAAGCGCGGCCAGAGCCAACCGGAGCGGGAGATCGTTTCCGTAAGGCCTGTGGGCGGATATCCCATGGACATGATGCTGGGGCGGGTGCTGAAACGCGGGAACAAGCTGGTGTTGGCGCCGTTGTTCCGGCCGGGAGGCAAATCAAAAAGAGTGTATGACGATTTGGATTTGGAAATCACGGAAGTCGCCGGGAGGCCAATGGAGGACCAAGACATCGTCCAGGCGTTTGTGAAGCCTCACGGGAGCGGATTCATCGCGACGCCGATCATCCTCCGCGGCAAAAAAATAACGCCGGAGATCGCGAAACTGGAGATCGGGCTGCGGGCCGGAGCCCGGGGCTATTTTGATGCGGAGGTGGTGAAACAATCGGAGGAAGTTGGCCGAAGCATCGAGTCGGAAAGATCTCCCGAAAAAGACTTCGAACGCCTCCGAAAAGAACTGGCGGGGAACCCCTCCGGGCTGCGGATCGAAGACATGATGGATAAAGCGTTCATCACCATCGATCCCGAGGGGGCGGGAGACCTGGACGATGCTCTTCACGTTGAGAAGCACGCGGACGGAAGCTACACCTGGTATCTGGCGACGGCGGACGTTGGGAACTACGTGCTGCCGGGGACCCCGGCGTTCCGGACGGCGGCGAAAATAGGGAACACGTTTTACATGCATATCGCGGACGGACTGGGCGAATCACCGATGAACCACCCCGTGATATCGAAATATGTGGCGAGTTTGCTGGCGGGGAAAGCCAGCTTGGCGATGATCACGAAGATGGAGTTCGATGCGGAAGGAAACGAAATTAAATCGGACGTGTTCATGGGGCTCGTCGGCGTGCAGGGACGCTATACCTATGACCAGGTGACGGAACTGTGGAAAGGGCAAACGGACACGGGCATCACGCATTTGGATCAAGTGGCGTTGTCCCGGGAATTGGCCTCGAAGCTGACGGCGAAAGACCAGGAACGAGGGAAGATGGACCTTGAATTCCCGGAGTCCGGCTTACGGAAGATGGGTCCCAACGACTGGCGGATCGTTGTTGAGGAACAGGGACCCCTTTTGAAAGAGTCCCACCGGTTGATCGAGGAGTTGAAGGTGTACGGCAACCAGGGCCTGGCAAAGATATTGACGCGGATCACCAAGGAGTACGGGGTTCCTCACCTGAGCCGGGTGCATCCCGAACAGGACGAGGAGAAGGAAGATAAAATCCGGGAAGATTTGCAGCGGATCGGGGCCCCGTGGCGGAAAGGGCAAACGATAAGCGAATATTTGGCGGCGTTAAAAGCGCGAGAAGACCTGTCTTGGTGGCAGAAAAAAGCGTTGAGCTTGAAAATTTTGAAATCGAGAATGTCGGCGCGATACGACGTTATCGACCAGGAGGGGCACCAGGGATTGGCGCTGGAGGCCGGGGAGTACGATCATCCGTCCACCCCCATCCGACGTTTTTCGGACATGTACAACCAGGCGCTCTTAAACGCCTATTTGACGGGACAGGATCCGAGGAAAATCTACGAAGCGATCCTGGCGGACTTGCGGGCCATGGGATTTGCCGATTTGAAAAAATATGTGGAACATCTGAACGCCCGGGAGCGGGCGGCGAAGGCCATGGAAAATGAGCTGGCCTCGTTCGGAACGATATGGGAATTGTCGAAACCGGAGTATGCGGGACAGAGGTTGACGGGCTACGTGATCGACTCCACGCCGGGGACGAACGGACGGCCGCCGCGGGCGTTGGTGCAATTGGAAAACCCGATGGTGGTGATCGAAGTATCGGGCGACCAGGCCGAGGGCTTGGACATATTCAATGAAGTGACGGTGAAAATCAACAAGGGGCAGGTGGAAGATTTCCAATTGAACGTGGAAATTAATCCGCCTTCCACAAAATATAAATCCGCCTTGAACGCGCTGGCCGTGGCCTCGGTGTGGCTCGGCGTGGCCTCCCTGTTGGGACACGCCTTGGGCGTTTGGGCGTTCCTCCCCGGAGCCATCGTGGCGTCCCGGTTCCTTCTGCAGTTCGGCCTCATCTTCGCCGCCGCGCACGAGTGGCTGCCCGATTACGGATTGATCCCCGAATGGCGGAACGCCTCGCCCCTTCTGCCGCCCACCCCGCGCAACGCCGCCCGGCCCACGCCCAAAGACCGTTGGATGCGATTTTTGGACCGTTACCGCGTGGCCGGAACCCAAATGGGGTTCGTGTCCGTCCGCGCCGAGATCATGCGGCGCCTGCCCCCCTTCCTGCAGCGCGCCATCTACCGTCATGAATTGAGCCACATCCGCTTCCAACGCGAACACCTCTCCCAAAACAGTTCCCGGCCGCTCCTGGGCCGATGGATCGAGGAGTTCCTCGTTTCCTCCCGGGAGTGGCTCCCCCGGGCCGGCCTCGACTCCGCCGCCCCGTTGCTGACCGAGGTTTACGGCGAGACGGGCCGCCAAAACCCGGAGATCATCCGCTGGCTTCGGACCATCCATCTCTCCAGGGAACTGATGCAGGACATCCGGATCCTGCTCCGCCAATCGCCGGACGCGTGGGATTTCGAAGCGATCCACCGCCTCATCGAAATATTCCAGGACCCCCGCGTGGACGACACCCTGGTGGACCACATCAAACGGCTGGCCCCGGTGGCGGGACTTTCCCGCGTCATCCGATCCATGGACATGGGCGTCTTTGACGTTCCGGCGAACACCGTCGAATGGGACGAGAGCACTTTGAAATCCCTCCGAACGTTCCTGTCGGCGGCGGAGCTTTTGGCGGACGCCGCTCGTTCCGCCGCGGCGGGACATGTTCCGGAACGTTTGGCGCAATGGATATCCTACCGGGAAGAGGACACGGCCAAACCCCTGGAACTGGATGCCGTCTTGACGGACGCCGCCGACCCGCGCCGGCTCCGGATACTGACGGAGGTGCCCGGCCATCCCGAGGCACAGACCAACGCCTCCGATACCTTGATCTTCATTCAGAAGAAATTGGACGCCCTGACGGCCGCCCTGACGGACACCTCCACGGACGGCAACCGCCTCGGCGCGGCGGAGAAGGTGGACCTCGTTCTCTCCCTGCGCCGAAACACGGCCTACGGGGTTGGCTTCAAGAACGCCCTCGATTCCCTTCTTGAGGGGTATCGCCAAAAATGGGCCTCCCTGGGTCGCGATGTCTCCGTTCAGAGGCTCTTCGTCGCCAAAGGGAACTTCTTCCATCCGCAGGCGGCCCGCATCCACGCCCACCGCCGCTATGCGTATTCCAACCAGGATTATCTGCGGCGGCGGATGAACCATCTCCGGCTCCAGCATGGCCTCCTGCGAGGGGTGCGCCTCATCGCCACGGATATCGACAACACGCTGGCGCCCCACAACGGCGCCATCACCCCGGGCAACGAAACCTATCTGCGCGAGGCCCTGGCCTTGGGACTGCCGCTCGTCTTCATCACGGGCAAATCGGACATGGACCACCTCCTGCAACAACAGATCGGCGGATTCATCTCCCGTCTGTCGCCACAACACCGGCAAAACGTATTCCTCTTCACAGGGTCGGGCTCGCGCTTCTATCGGTTCGACGAACAAGGAGCCCCCGTCAAGGAATGGGAACACCCGGTCCTCTCGGATCCCCGGACGAGGACGGCGGTGAGGACCGTGGTGTCCGAAGTGTTCGAAAAAGCCGCCAAAGCCTTCCACCTCGACCAAGCCCGCCATAAGCCTTTCCACGACGGCGACGTTTTGGATCCCGGGCCCGGCCAGGCCGCCCAACAGGCGCCCCTGGCGCTGTTCATCGAGGACGCACTCCGGAACGACCCGCGCCTGTCCGCCTGGGGCGTTCAACTGAACGTGACCGTGGGCGGAAACGGAGACATCGGCGTGGACCCTTCCGGCAAAGGAGCCGCGATGGGGCGCGTGATGGAGCGCTTCGGCCTGAAACCGGACCAGATCTTCTTCTCCGGCGACTCGTTCTTTAAATTCGGGAACGACAACCCGGTCCGTCGCGAGCATCAAAACATCGGCTACGCCCACGTGAAAGAACCCAAGGAGACCGCGCGCTATCTGGAAACGCTGGTGGACAAGATCCGCACGGGCGTCGACCGGGACATCCGGAAACAGTACACCTACCGTTCCCAGCACGCCCACCGGGCGGTCGCCCTTTCCTCCCTCTTGGTGTGGGTCGCCCCCGTTCTGGCCCTGGCCGCGGCCCTGTGGATGGGAAGCGAGAACATCGTTTGGGTCCTGCCGACCGCCTCTTTCTTCGGCCTGGGGACGCTGATCCACGCCGTCGTTGGAACCACCGTCGACGCGGTGCACGGGCTGGACGACACCGCGCCGGTGGATCCCCGGATCGAACAACTCATCCGGACCTGGACGACGGAACGCTCCGCCCTCCCCCTGGAGGTCGTCTACCAGACCGACGAGGAGATGGAAAAGCGGTTCGGCAACAACGCCTCGCTGGTGGTCGTGTCCGCCAAGAACAAGGTCTACATCGCCCGCCGCTGGGCGGCGGCGACACGAAACCCCGTCGTCCGACTTTTCCGTCCCATCGTCCTGGCGGTGCTTCTCAACGACCGCCTGAAAGACCCGAAACGCACGTTCCGTTTCTCCCATTACTTCTGGAAAATGCCGGCCAGCGTGCCCGTCGTTCTGTGGCTGTCGGTCGTGTTCCTTTACCGCAACAGTCTCAAACCCGCGGCCCCCTCCCTCTGGGCGCGCCATGAACTTTATCAACCCGTCACCGATCCCGCGCAGATGGAAACGCCGGACATTTCCGACAACTTCCTCGGCAAACTGGAATACGATCTGGCGCAATGGCGGAAAAACGGGTCCGACCCGGCCCAGCGGCCGGTGGTCTATATGCGCAACACCGGCGGCGGCGGGGACGTGCTCAACAACATCTACCTGGCCGAAAAATACCGGGCCATGGGCGCGGAGGTGGTGCTCATCAGCGTCCACCAGAAAAAAGCGGGCCTGAAGGTCCCCCGGGACAAGTTCGTCAAAGAAGAGAACGCCACGGAGGAGGACCCGCTGTGGAAGTGGGACCCCGCGCAAAAACGGTACGTCTACGACGACGACGCGGGATACGGCCGGGGACTGGCGGAGACTGAATTCATCGAGCCGGTCAACGGCCAGGTCTTCCGGGTCACCCGACGGACGCGCATCAAGGGCGCCGACATCCCCATCGCCGAGGCCAACCTGGTGGAATTCATGCGCGACAATTACGGCGCGGACAATTTCTTTATGATCGGCATGAAGGATTCCCCGGAAGAGGTCGCCCAGGCCGAATACGACCTGTTCCAAAAACGTTTCGCGGGGCGCAACGTCTATGTGGTCATCACCGGGTGCGGCGGGGATTTCATCTCCAACGAGTCCGAATGGAAATGTTCCCCCGTCAACGAGGAATTCCACATGCTGGTCCTGCGGCAGATGCTCAAACGCTACTCGAAAACCCGAAAAAAAGAAAACTTCCGGTGGCGCTCCATGGTGTTCCAGGAATCCTCGCCGGGCGCCGATCTGGAATCCACCCCGGCCGGCATGCAGAAAGTCCTGGACGACCTTTGGAGCCAACGCATCCTCATCGGAACGATGACGCCCTGGGAGAACCAGGAAGGCGTGCGAAAAGCCTTTGAGGCGGTGGCCCTCGGAATCGCCTCCAGCGCCAACCTGCGTTTCATCAACAAGATCGGCCCCTTCTTCTCGGCCGGGAATTTGAACGTGTCCGTCCTGGTCCGCTCCGTCGTGAGGGGAGACGGCCTCGCCGAACTGCTCCTGCAGAAACTGGGCGCGACGGCGAAAGACCTGCCCGACCTGGCCCGGAAAAAAGGATTTGAAGGCAAGCTCCTCAAAGCCCTCAACGCGTTGATCCAAATGCCGGACCTCCAGGCCCACCTCCCCGCCGGCTTGTCGCTGCCGTCGGGCACTCGGCAGATGCTCGAAAAAGCCCGGGCCGGGACCCTGTCCCGTTTCGACACCTACGTCCTCAACCGGATACTCCTGCAATCCATTTATCCCCGCGGAACCCGGCCGGGCCGTAAAACGGGCTGGCTCCAACCCCTGATGACGGGCCTGGGCCGCCTCCTGCCGAAACGCGTCCTTTCACTCCTCCCCCTCCCCGGCTATTTCCGGCTCCGCGGCAAACTCATCGTCGAGGGGACCATGCAACGCGACGACACCTACACGTTCCTGGGCAAGGACATCCAGATCCCCGGCGGGTCGGTGACGCGAGACTCCCTGTTTTTCCATTGGTCGCGCACGCGAGACTGGCTGGTGAAAAACACCGGCCTGCCGCCTCCCAGCGTGGCCAAACATCTGCCGTTCAAAGAACTGGCCGTTCAAATAGAGAGCACACAGGGCTCCACGCGGGAAGGGATCAAACCCACCGAAGCCGAATTTGACGTGCTGGCCCTCTATCGGGCGCTCCGGACCCCCGACCGGGCTCCCCTGATGACACGGATACTGACGGGCCGCACGGCGGGGATATCCCCGCAGATCATCCGGAACTTTTTCGCGGAGTTTGAGCCGATGGTCTTCAATATCCTCGGACACTCCCTCGACCTCCGGCTCCAGATCATGGGAGACAACGCCCAGGAGACCGAGGAGGTCCGCGCCGTCATCCTTCACATCGCCAAGGGACTCCTCGACCGCTCCGACCTCCCCTACGAGCTTACCCGGAAAGCGGCCACCCTGTTGAAGCTCAACCCTCTCCGGGATCCCGCCTACAGCACCTATATCTTCCCGCGACGCGAGCGCCTCCTGAACGTGGACCGGGCCATCGCTTTCGCCCAACAGATCTATCAGTGGCGGGATGCCCGGCCGCTCGCCGACCGGCTGCGCGCGGCCTCGACGGCGCAGGAGGTCCTCACGGAGGCCCTTGATTTCCTTCTGAACCCGCACAACAATCCGTTCATCCACAGGAACATCCAATTCAACGTTTTCGACCTGGCGGACCGGGCCCAGAAGGAACTCACCTACGCCCTCCCCGGTCTTTCGGGACCGCAACATGAACTGGTCGACGCGGCCCTCAACGAATTAAACCGCATGTTGAAACTGCGCCAGACGCCGAAAAGCCTCTCCCAACGCCTCGGCAAGGGACTCTTCGCCGAAGCCCTTTGGCAGATCGCCCGGCGTTATGAAAAAACGGAACTGCACCGCCACATCAGCGGCTCCCTTTCTCCGCTCCTTCTCATGGTCCTCTACTGGCGCAATCCCAAAGCGAGACAACAGTTCCTTCGGGAAGTCCTCCACCAGAACCCGTCGGCCGTGCCGGACATCGACGCCTTTTTCGCCGAACATTTCGGCGGGCCGGACAGCCCGGCCGATCGGGACGCCCTCTCGCGGTGGCTCTCCTCCCTGCCCCAGGACGACATCCGGTTGACGAATCCGGGTTTTGTCGCTTCGCTTCAATCCTTCTTCGGTTCGGACGAAAAACTCCAGGCCGCCCTGAAAAAAGCCAAAAACTTCATCGAATATCGGCCGAAACCTAAAAAAGGCAGTTTGAAAACGTATGTGGAATTCCTCGCCACGGGCGAGATCGTCCTGCGCAACGATCCCGCGGCCAACCGCGTGGCGTTCCGCGAATCCGTCCTGGAAGAATTCGTCCGGGACAACGTCACCCTGATGGAGCTGCAAGTTTCCGGGTTACGACCCGGCGAACAGGGCTCCCTGGAAGACGTGGTCTCGAATTACATGGCGGCTTTCGACGACGTGGAGGATTCCTCCGCCGGACACGCGAAAGTCTCCGCCATCGTGGTGGCCCGCAAAGAACCCGCCGCGGTGCTGACCAAAGACGCCGTGGACGCCGCCCAGCGGGCCGGCGGCGAATTCGCCGCCTCCCGGGAACGGGCCGGACTTTCCACCGAAGAATTTCTGGATGAACTGGCCGCCTGGCTGGAAAACCGCGTCATCGATCCCGCCCTCTCCTCGGAGGAAAAAATCGAGGAACGGCGCTGGCTGGGCGATTTCATCGAACAACTCCGGTGGCATCAGAAAAAGCGGGGGCTCACCAACGCCGCGCTGGCGGAACTCGTCTTCCTGCTGGAAGCCACCCGCCGCGAACAGACCCGGCGCGCGCAGGACGTGATCGATCTGAAGAAGCGCTGGGCGACGGAACGGCCGCACGACGCCGAACGCATCGTCGGCATCGGGTCCGTCGGATGGGAAGGGGATTTCTTCCCGTGGACCCTCCTCCCCGCCATGCGCTTGGCGAAGAAAAACGGTCTCAAGAACAGCATCCATGTGGGAGAAGCCTGGGCCGAAGGCGAAGAAATGCCGGCCATGCTGCGCGTGAAGCAGATCGTCACCTCGGGCCATCTGGACCGCCTGGAACACGGCACCATCCTGGGCGTCATCCCCAGGGATTTCACGCAGCCGCCCTCGGCAGAGGAACTCGGTCAGTTCCGCCGGCTGCAGCGGGACCTGCTGACTTTCCTGGCCCAAACACAGATCGCCGTGGTCACCATGCCCACCAGCAACGTGAACCTCTCCATCTTCGGCAACTACGCGCGGCACCTCCTGCAGTTCTTCTTCAAGCAGGCGTTGCGGGTGGCCGTCGCCCAAGACAACAGCTGGATCTTCCATACCCGAGGCTCTCCGGGAGAACGGGTCAAGGTGTGGCTGGCCCATCCGGACATGACGTTCGCCGAATGGCTCGCCATCGAACAGAACGGCTTCGAGAACGCCTTCACGCCGAACAACCTCCAGGGGCTCGATCCCATTCTCGAGTGGACCGAACCCAACACGCCGACGGAAGCCCCGCCGGCCGCTGTCCGCCCGGCGCTGCCGGCGCCGGCCCCATCTTTGAAGAGTTTCCTCGCCCAGCGGCCTCGTCTTTCGCGCGTGCTCTCGCTGATCGGATTCAACTTCCTGCGCAGAATGCTGTCCCGGCTGCTTCAGGCGGCCCGCGCCTTCGGCGAATTTCTGAACGACGTCCGACTCCGCCCGGGAGGAGATGTCTCGCCCCTCAGCCGCTCCCTGCCGAGGTCCCTGCGCCAGGCCTACGCCGCCGGCGAAACCGACCAATACCTGCGCCCTCTCGTCCTGGTCGACGACCAGGACCGGCCGATGGGCCGCGTCACCGGCAAGGATGTGCTGTTGAGTTTCAATGCGCGCGCCGACGGGCCCCGCCAACTCCTGACGCCTTTCGCGCGGCCGGCCTCTGAGGAATTTTCTCCTTTCCATCGCGCCGCGGGAGCGACGCCCGACGTCTTCTCCCTCACCGAAGTGCCGAACGTGCCCCAATCCTCTCCGCTCCTCCCCCGGCCGACCGCCTCGGAGACTCTCGGTTCGGCGGCGGTGGCCAACGGCATCAAAACGGCCGTCGTGGTCTCGGAAAAACACGCCCCACGAATCGTCTCTGCTTTGCGCGGGAACCACGCCGCCGAACCGGCGGAAACCGTCCGGCTTCTGAGCGCCGAAGCTTCGCCCCAGGAAACCGCCGAGACGGTCGCCCGCGAGATGCGGACGAGCCCGCTCGTTATCGCCCATTTCGGCGGCGTGGCGGAAGCGGCCGGACGCGGCGATGCCGCCGCCGTGCGTCAAAACGCCGAACAGCTCGACTCTTCACTGGAAAAAGTCCTGGCACAGGCGCGGCGGGAGAACGCCGTCGTCCTGGTCACCTCGGACCGCGGCCTGGCGGAACATCTCGGCGCCGGCGCGAATCCCCTTCCCCCGCTCTCGACGAAAAACCCGGTGCCCTTCCATTTCTACGACCCCGCGCTCCTGCCGCAGGACCCGCGCTCCTCGGTACTCCTGCGGACGAACGGCTCCCTGGCCGACGTGGCGCCGACGGCGCTTCAGGCCCTCGGGATACAACCCCCGGCCGACATGACCGGCCGTTCCCTCCTGCCGGAAAATTATTTCGCCGGCCGCACGCCGCGCAAAGTGGTCCTTCTGCTTGTCGAGGGACTCGGGGAGAACCCCGACCTGAGGGACCCCGCCGACCCGCTCCGCTCCGCCCGGCTCCCGATCTTGCGCTCCCTGGCGGAGAACTATCCGAAGACCCTCCTGGCCGCTCAGGGACAAGAACTGGGACTCTCTCCGGAAGAGCCCGCCGACGATTCCACCGGTTTCTTCGCCATCGCGGCCGGCCGGGCGCCCCCGAACGCCTTCGAAAGACTTCGCCTCGATCCGACAAACAAGGTTTTGACTGAACACTCGAATTTCCTCCAAGCCCTGCGACAGCTCAAGAGCCGGGGCGACGCCCTCCATCTTTTCGGTACCCTTTCCCCCTCGGAGATCCATTCCTCCCTGGAACACGTGGAGCGCCTCCTCCTCCTGGCAAAAGCGCAAGGGATCGAGAACGTTTACCTCCACGTGGTTTTGGACGGCGTGGACGCCCCGCCGCGGGCGGGGTTGCGCGCCCTGAAAGCCCTGGAGAAACTGACGGCGAGGGCGGGCGTTGGGAAAATCGTCACGGTCATGGGCCGGGAATACGGCATGAACGATTCGGGGGGGTGGTCGAAAACCGCCGCCGCCTATCAGGCCCTGGTGGAGGACGTCCCGCCCCTCCCCTCCGACCCCAAAACGGACGTGCCGTCCGATCGGCCGACCGCCACGTCGACGGAAAAAGAAACCCCGGTCCCCACCGGGACCTCCGAACCGAAAGCCACCCCCACGCTTCCCATCCCGGCGCAGATCACTCCCTGTCCGCCCGTCCACTGGGCCCCCAGCAACGTGGAGCTGGTCATGGCCGATCTGCGCGGCTGGGTGGAAATACGGGACGGAAAACTTTTCATCAAGAACGTCGGCCGACAGGCTCTCCTGGAACAGGTGGAGCGCGGACGCTCCCTGAAATCCAAAGGGACCCGCCTGATGTTCGCCCTGTTGGTGGATTTTTCCGGACAAGACCTGTCCGCGGCCCAGCGGGAACTCCTCATTCAACGGCTGGCCCGGGAACTGGGCATTCCCGAAACGATGATGGAACCGGACCTGCTCTTCGACGCCCAGCGTTGGCCCACGGCCGACCGCATCGCCGAACATATTCAAAAAGTTTCAGGAAGCGGCGGCTGGCGCGCCTGGAAGGTTTGGATCCTGGCGGACGCCCTGGCCGCCCCGTGGTGGGAAAAAGTGGCCCGACGGATGGGCTGGCCGACGGTGGCCTTCAAACTGCTCGACGTGGGCGTGCGCATCGAGGTGGCCGGCGCGGCGCTGGACTGGCTGCAGGCGCTCCTGCGGGAACGCTACCACTACACCGACGACGAGATCTCCCGCCTACTGGCTCCTTATCGAGAAGGCCGATCGGTGGTGCTGCCGGCGGAAAAAGTCGGCATGCCCAGCCTCGAAAAACTCCGCGACGAACAGCAACTCTTCGACATCCAGGCCTAAGCCGGACGTCTCCTCGTCCGCCGGCGACTCCCCGCGCGCGTCGGGCCAGCGCCGCAAAATCGTGTCCCCCCCACGCAAGAAACAATCCGCCCGCCGCCGGTCCGGCTCCACTCTTTGACGATACCCGTCATCCAACGGCCCCCCGAACGTCATTCGCGGCAGACCCTGCGGGCCATTGAGAGACCCTCTCAAAATTGCTAATTTTTATCCGTTGCGGGACTTTCATTAAAAAGCCCGTCGCCCATAAAACCTTTTCGATGCCGACACACATCGTCCTTATCCGACACGGCGAAACGGACTGGAACCGCCTCCAGCGGATCCAGGGGCATCAGAACGTCCCCCTCTCCCCGCTCGGCGAGCAACAAGCGGGGCAGGTGGGCCGGCGTTTAAGACAGCTGGATATCGCCGCGGCCTATGCCAGCGATCTGGACCGGGCCGCGCGCACCGCCGACATCGCCCTCGCGGACTGGAACGGCCGCGTCGTCCATACCGACTCCCTCCGGGAGAGGTGCTTCGGCGAATGGGAAGGCCGCCTCTGGCCTGAAATCGAAAAAACGTTTCCGACGGACGCCCGCCGCTTTCATGAGGATCCCGTCGGTTTTTCGCCGCCCGGCGGCGAATCCTGGAACCAAATGCAGGAGCGCGTGTTCAACAAGATTGAAGGCATCGCGCGGGACCATCCGGACCAAACCGTGGCCGTGTTCACCTCCGGCGGACCGTGCAAAGCGGCGATCCTGGCGGCGCTCGGCCTGCCGGCCGGACAGTGGCGGCTGTGGGTGGCCGGCAACGCCTCCCTCCATCGCCTGTGGCACGCCGGCGCCAACGGCAACGGAACGAAACCGTGGCGGTTGTTGAGCTTCAACGACGTGGCCCATTTGGAACCGGGTCGGATTTTTTCGGACCCTTCGGCCAACCTGAAAGAAAAGGTGGAATGACCCCATGGACATTCGAAACACCCTCATCATCGGCTCCGGGCCGGCGGGCTACACCGCCGCCGTGTACGCCGCGCGGGCCGGACTGAAACCGCTCGTCCTCGGCGGATTCCTGATGGGCGGCCAATCGGGCGGCCAGCTGATGACCACCACCGAGGTGGAAAATTTTCCGGGGTTCCCGGAGGGCGTCCCCGGCCCCGAACTGATGGACCGTCTGCGCCGGCAGGCGGCCCGGTTCGACGCCGAGATTCTGGACAAAGATGTCGTCAAGGCGGACTTGTCCCGGCCGCCGTTTCGTCTGACCACCGACGACGCCGAATATCTCGCAAAAACGGTCATCCTGGCCACCGGCGCCACGGCGCGGCGGCTCAACACCGAGGCCGAAACGCGTTTCTGGAACAAAGGGATCTCCGCCTGCGCCACCTGCGACGGCGCCCTCCCCCTCTTCCGGAACAAACCCATCGCCGTCTTGGGCGGAGGAGACAGCGCCATGGAAGAAACCCTCTTCCTCACGCGGTTCGGTTCCCAGGTCATCCTTCTCCATCGCCGGAACGAATTTCGCGCCTCCCAGATCATGCTGGACCGGGTGCGCCGTCATCCCAAAGTCTCCATCAAGACGCCGTACGTCCTCGAGGACGCCCTCGGCGAGAACCTCCTGGAAAAAATACGGGTAAAGAACCTCGCCACGGGCGCCGTGGAGGAACTCGCCGCCAACGGCCTGTTCCTGGCCATCGGCCACGAACCGAACACCTCCCTCTTCAAAGGTCAGATCGAACTCGACGAGGCCGGGTACGTCAAAACCGACGGCCACGCCCGGACGAATATCCCCGGCGTCTTTGCCGCCGGAGACTGCGTGGACCACACCTATCGGCAGGCCGTCACCGCGGCCGGAATGGGCTGCATGGCGGCCATCCAGGCGGAACGTTACTTGGAAGCTTGAGCGGCCCACGCCCGTTCCGCCTCGCTGACGATGTCCCACGACCCGGCAACGCCCCGCAAAAATCTTCTTTTCGTCGCCGACCCGCTCCCCTTTCCCTCCTCCTTCCCGCTGGACGCCTTCTTTTCGTCGCTCGCGGCCCGGTGGGACCTCCTCGTTCTCTCGACGGATAAACCGGGATTTTCCCTTCCCGCCGGCGCGACTTTTTCGGTGATAAAAGAAAACGCTTTCGCGGAAGAGGCCCGACGCGTCTTTTCCACAAAACCCCTGGAGGCCGTCATTTTTCTCGGCGCCGACGCCGTTAAACGCCGGTTCTTCCCCGTGCGCCAGGTCGCCGGACGGGACCAAACGCTCGTCTGCTTCTTCCCCGAAACGCACGCCCTCCATCGGCTGCCGCGCGGCGGAGACGGCCTTTCCCAAAAACGTCGCTGGCGGGAGATCCTTTCGGAAGCCGACGGGCTCTGGGCGGCCCGCCCGACGGACCGCGACCGGATCCTTCGGACGATCGATCCCCGGCTGGACGTGGAGGTGCTTCCGCCGGCGCGGGAAGCCCCGGCGTTACGGGACTGGGCCGGGCAACGGCTGGAGATCCTCTCCGCCGACACCGCCGCGAAAAACGCCTACGGGACGCCCGCGGACCTGACGAGCATCGTCCTGCTGACCCACAACGACGGCGATTATCTGAAACAATGTCTCGCCCGCCTGCGCCGGCATACCCGGGGCCCCTATGAGATCATCGTGGTGGACAACGCCACCACCGACGGCTCTTCCGCGTTCCTGGAAAAAGAAAAGGATGTCCGGCTGATCCGGTCCCCCAAGAACCTCTTCTTCTCCGGCGGCAACAACCTCGGCCTCCGCGCCGCAAGAGGGAACCATCTGCTCCTGCTCAACGCGGACACCGCCGTGACCCCCCATTGGCTGGAACGCCTCGTCCTTCGCGCCAAACGCGACAAAACCGCCGGGCTCCTGGGGCCCTACACCAACCGCGCCGCCGGCCAACAAGGCGTTCAAAAACCCGGCTATTCCTCTCTCCGCGCCCTGGACGCCTTCTCCACGCGCTGGGCCCGCCGACACGAAGGCGGCCGGCTTGAGGTTCCCCGCCTGGACGGGTTCTGTCTCTTGATCAAACGCGAGGTCATGAAAGCGATCGGCCTGCTGGATGAACGCTTCGGCCCCGGCGGTTACGAGGATTACGATTATTGCCTGCGGGCCCGGCAGGCCGGCTACAAACTCCTGCTGGTGGAAGACGCGTTCGTCCATCATCACGGTGGCAAAGGATACCGGGACCAGGATTACGATGCCGCCCGGGAGAGGAACCGCGGACTCTTTGTCGAGAAATGGTGCCAACAGTCGCTGGCTTTTCTCGACGAGGTATGGTAAAAAGTATCTCCAGATGTTCCCCCGCCGACCCGGCGGGGACCGTCAAGGGACGAGCCGGCGGCTCGCCCATCGTTCCTGGTTAAAGGCCAGGGACGATGACGGTGGAAAAGGAACTTTGGCCACCGTCAATCACACTCAAGGAGCCTAAATCCCATGTTCACCATCGGCGAATTCAAAGGGAACCCCACCATCACACTGAAACAAAGCGAGGAAGACGCCTACGGGTTCACCTTCGGCCTGACGAAAGCCAAACTCATTCTCGACCACTTCGAAGACATCAAACGTTTCTACGAGCAGAACCTGAACAAGGCAGCTGCCGGAAAAAAGCCCACCCCCGGAAAATAGACCGCAACAAAGTCTTCCGTTCCCCACCCCCTTCCGCCGGAGGCCCCTCCGGCGTTGTCTTCCGACGTTCTTTGAAGCCGGGGGACGTTTCGCATGCGGGCCAGCCCGGGGCGTGGTCCGACACGAACGCCGCTCGGCCAACCTGTATCGAACTGGTATAATAAGAAATATGTCGTCGTCCCCCGCCGAAGCTCTCTTAAAACAGCTCCCTTTTTCCCCAAGCCTTTTTAATTACCGTCGGCGCCCCACCCGCACGGTCATGGTGGGGAACGTCGGCGTGGGCGGGAACAATCCCCTCCGCCTCCAATCCATGACGACCACCCGCGCCGGCGAGCTTGAAGCCACGGTCGCCCAGATCGAACGGCTCGTCCAAGCCGGCTGCGAAATTGTGCGCCTCACGGTGCCCAACGAAGAGGAGGCGCGCCAGCTTCAAAAACTCCGCGAGGGGCTGGATTCCCGCCGCCTCGCTGTTCCGCTTGTCGCCGATATCCATTTCCGTCCGGAAGCCGCCTTGGCGGCCGCGGAATACGTTGAAAAAGTCCGCATCAACCCCGGGAACTACGCCGACGTCAAACTCTTCAAGACTCGGGAATACACCCCGGCCCAATACGAGGAGGAACTGGCCCGCGTCGAGGAAAAGTTCTCCCCCCTGGTCCTGAAACTCAAACGCCTGAAACGGGCCCTGCGCATCGGAACCAACCACGGTTCCCTGTCGGACCGCATCTTGAACCGCTACGGCGACACGCCGGAAGGGATGGTGGAATCGGCGCTGGAATTCGTGCGCGTGTGCCGCAAACTCGATTTCCACGACGTCATCCTCTCCATGAAATCATCCAACCCCAAGGTCACGATCGCCGCCTACCGACTCCTGGCGGCGCGAATGACCCAGGAAGGGATGGATTACCCCTTCCATCTCGGCGTGACGGAAGCCGGATTCGGAACCGACGGCCGCATCCGCTCGGCCATCGGCATCGGCGGACTCCTGGAAGACGGCATCGGAGACACCCTCCGCGTGTCCCTCACGGAGGAACCCGAGTTGGAAATCCCGGTGGGCCGCCGAATCGCCTCCCGCTACGAGCGGCGGACCGCCGTTCCTCCCTCCGTCCCTTCGCCGGACGAAACCCTTTCGCCCGTGGACGATTTCTATCATTACCGCCGACGGCCCGCCCGCGAAGTCCCGGTGGGGCCGTTTCGCATCGGCGGGACACAAACCATCCGCGTGGCGCTGGGCCTGCCGAAAAAAAATTCCGATCCCCGCCGGCGGATGGATTCCCTCGAAAAATCCCTCCGGGGCAGCCCGGACCAGCCGCCGGAAATGCTGGAATGGCGCATTTCG
>ERZ795054.1032-NODE-1032-length-28394-cov-5.054201_pt1 | contig 28394 bp, 26 predicted proteins | sample MGYA00375138_ERZ795054 | MGnify/ENA primary metagenome ERZ795054 (study PRJEB30183, sample SAMN05720215) | anaerobic digester metagenome | isolation source: active sludge of municipal wastewater-treating anaerobic digesters | place: USA | collected 2014-12-23 ... | reverse complement strand
CCCGGAAATGATGTAGATGGAGCGGAAGAACTTCGGTTGGGACAGGATATGCGTCGGAGCATCGGGGATCCACCCCGCTCGGGTGAACAACGCGTTCATCAACCCCGGCCCCTGCATGTTGTTGCCGGGAGAAGCCAACAGGACGATGATTGAGGTGATGACGACGGTGGAGATGAACTTGGGGAGATAGGTGATGATCTGCGTGACGCTCCGGAACTTCTCATTCTTGATTTCGCTGAACATCAGTGCCAAAATGATCGGAACCGGGAACCCGAAGATCAACCCGTACATGCTGAGAGTGAAGGTATTGCGGAAGGCCTGCCAGAACCGCAGTTTTTCCGTGGCGTCGAACATGATCTTCAAAAACGCGTAAAATCCGGTGAAATCATTGTCCAACAGCGGTTTTTGGAGAAAACGGTAATCGATGAAGGCATTCATCAACCCGTAGATCGGCCGGTAACGGAACAGGAAGAAAAAGGCCAAAACGGGGATCAGCATCAGGTAGACGCCCCAATGTTTCTTGATCTGGGCCCAGATTCTCCGTCCGCGAGTCCGTTCCAAATCGTCAAGGAAATATTCCTGGGCGCGTTGTTCCGGAGTCATTTCAGTTTTTCTCAGGATCTTCATCATACAGACCGATTCCTTTTCTCATTTTTTCTTCTTCGCGTTTGCGGGCTTCTTCCCGCAGATACGGTTCCATCGGAACCAACAAATCCTTTTGCCTAGCGATGACCGCGAAGATCGCGTATCCCAGGAAAAAATTGAACGCATGTTTCAAAAGCACGTTTTCCAAAGGGATTCCCCCGTGAAGCAGCGGGAAGATCACCCATTCCAGGAGTACCATCGAAACATACCCCGTGAGATAATAAAGCGAGACTTTTCCGAATCCCGTCCGCGGCCGGATGAACCACTTCGAAGGAATCAGCAGCCCGGCGGAAAGCCCCGCCATCCCCGCCGCATGGGCCAAGGATGCGGTCGCGGGATTGTCCCACAGACCGATGAGGAACTGGGCAAGGGTAAGAATTCCCAGCGGGAGGAGCCCCCAGCGTTGCCAACGGACCAAACAGAACAGAATCACCGGAATCGAGATAGAAACATAAACTCCGACGCGTGGAAGCCCGATCAAGGGAATCAGCACGTCCGGCAACAACCCGGCGGCGGTCAGAATCGCCAAATCGATGATGCGGAATTTTCGGATGGTCATGTCGGATTCGCCTCGGCGGTGTGATATAATGGAAAACGAAAGCGGGGGATCAACCCATGATGCGAATCGAACTGAAACCCGAAGACGATATTCAAGCGATCCTCGATGGGATTTCCCCGGAGGAACCCGTCGAACTCCGGTTGTCCGCCGGGACCTTCCGGCAGAAACTGAGTTTGAGGCACGAGGGAATGCAAGTCCTCGGAGCCGGCCCCGAGAAAACCATTTTGGTGAATGATGATTTCGCTTGGAAGTATCATCCCGATGGACGCCTGTTCAATACCTTCCGCACCCCCACCGTCACGGTGTTGGGGAACCGAATCGAATTGCGGGGACTCACCGTCGTCAACGACGCCGGGTCCGGGCCATCGATCGGTCAAGCCGTCGCTTTGGCGGTATACGGCGATCAGGTCACTCTCACCGATTGTCGCCTGCTCGGCCGACAGGATACGCTGTTCTGCGGGCCGTTGCCTGCCGATCTGCGGATCCGGTATCGCGACTTCCTTCCGGAAATCGAACTGCGGGGATGCCCCTCATCGCAACGTTATGAACGCTGCGTGATTGCGGGCGATGTCGATTTCATCTTCGGTTCCGCCACGGCGTGGTTCGCGGATTGCGAACTGCAGATCCTCGGTCCGGGCTATGTGACCGCACCCTCGACGGAAGAAACCGAACCGTACGGATTGATTTTCACCGATTGCCGCATTCGCAACCTGAGCGGCGACCCGAAAGTGTTTCTGGGTCGGCCTTGGCGGACCGGTGGAGCGGCTTTATTTTTGGATTGCGTCTTCGAAGGACCCTTCGCCCCGAACCGTTGGGACGCTTGGGACAAACCTCGTCAGCGATTCTTTGAACACCCCTACGTGCTTTCCCCGTTGGGAAAACCGTTGGATGGGGAGGAAACGGAGCGGGTGAGGACGTTCTTGAAGGAGCGATTCACCCGCTCCTGAGTACGGTCAGAAAGAAAAATAACGTTTGGCGTTTCCGTAGGCGATGTCTTCGACGATCCGCCCCAGCAAGGGGTAATCTTCGGGGAAGAGGCCTTCTTCGACCTGACGGCCGATTTCCCGGCACAGGATCCTCCGGAAATATTCGTGACGGGGATAGGAGAGGAAACTCCGGGAATCCGTCAACATCCCCACAAAGCGCGCGAGCAGACCGTTGCTGCCGAGCGCTTTTATTTGTTTTTCCATGCCGTCGATCGTATCGAGGAACCACCACGGAGCTCCGAATTGGAGTTTTCCCGGGATACCTCCGCCTTGGAAGGATTGCATCAAGGTGACCCCGACCTCGAAATCGCGAGGATTCAAGGTGTACAAAATCGTTTTCGGCAGTTCTCCCGTCCGATCCAAAGCATCCAGCAGGTGGCGGAGCGGTTGAGCGACGAATCCGTCGTTGATGGCGTCATAGCCGGTGTCCGGACCGAGTTGCTGGAACATCCGTCCCGAAACGTTGCGGAAAGCGCCGATGTGATATTGTTGAATCCAGCCCTTTTTGGCGTATTCACGTCCGAAAAAGACCATCATGAACCCTTTGTACTTGCGGATTTCCGTTTCCGAAAGCGAATCTTGCCGCATCGCCTTTTGGAAGATGCCGTCGACTTCTTCTTCCCCGGCGGCTTCGAAGGCCAAAATGTCGAGCGCATGGTCGGACAAGCGGCACCCGTGGGCATGGAAGAATTCGATTCGGGAAACCAGGGCGGTTTTCAGAGCGGCGAGGTTTTCAATCGAAAAACCGGCCGCGGCGCTCAATTTCTGGATCCAACCGCGGAACCAGCCGAGTTCGATGTTGACGGCCTTGTCCGGACGGAAGGCGGGAAGAACCTTGACGGAGAAAGAAGGATCGGCCGCGAGTTTCTCGTGCCATTCCAACGAATCGATGGGGTCGTCGGTGGTGCAGATCGTCTCGACGTTGCTCGCTTGAATCAATCGGCGGGCCGTCATCGTCGGTAACTGGGCGTTGACGGTATCCCAGATTTTGCAGGCGGTTTTCGGACTCAACAAATCGTCCACTCCGAAAAAGCGTTTCAGTTCGAAGTGCGTCCAGTGATACAACGGGTTTCCCAAAAGGATTTCCACGGTCTCGGCCCATTTTTCGAATTTTTCATAATCGGAACGATTCCCGGTGATGAAATCTTCGGTCACGCCGTTGGCCCGCATCAAGCGCCATTTATAGTGATCGCCCGCGAGCCATACTTCCGAAAGATTGGCAAAACGACGATCCAGATAGATTTCTTTCGGATCGAGATGGCAATGATAATCGATGATCGGCATCCGGGCGGCGTGTTCGTGAAACAGTTTTTGGGCCACCGCTCCCGGCAGGAGGAAATTCTCGTGGATGAATGGTTTCATGGTTCTCCCTTGGGCGGAGAAAAGTGATTCCGCCCGATTCCTTCAGATTTCATCGGTTGCTAGGGCGGGAACCGTTCCCGCCAAAAACCTCATCCCGCCCCTCCGAAAGGGTCTTTGGGAAACGGATGAGGGAAAGCGACTGCTAAACGAACCCGGATCAAGAAAACGATTCGATCCCCCAAACGGAGGAAAACGTCGTTCCTTTTGAACCCCGGACCGAACTCCCGGGGAGGCCATCCATCGGATGGCGAATTAAACAGATCAGACACAACAACCGTCTATCAATGCGAACGGTGTTTACCACAATATAATGATAACATAAAAATGAAACCGTTGTCAATGACAAATCGACAGCAGTTTCATCGCTTTATTTAGGTTTCGTTCCCCTTAGGCCGAAGGTGATTCGGAAACCGAGTATCGAAGGTCTTTCTCCCCGTAGTTCTTCAACCGGTGGATGAAAACAACGAAAATGATGATCGAAACGACCATGGTGGCGGTATTGCTGACGAACATCGCATAACCGACCGCGGTGTGATCGGCTCCCAAGCGGATGAACAGCAGCATCGCCGGAATCCGAAACGCGAACAAGCGGATGATGTTGAGGAAAAATGCGACTTGGGTCCGTTTGAAACCGATGAAGAACCCGGTGATCACGGCGATCGCCGCGGAGGTGAAAATCGAGAATTTTTCCCAGCGGAAAATGTCGATCACCATCTCCCGCAATACGACGGCTTCGCTGTTCACGAACACCGGTAGCATCCAATCCAAAGTCAAAACCACGACGACCGTCCCGACGACGGCGACCACCAAAGAGAATAGCAACGACAGAATGCCGGTGTCGACGGCTCGTTTGAGGTTTTTTGCCCCTAAGTTCTGGCCGATGATCCCCGTTTCCGACTCTTCGAAAACGTTGGCGAGCGACCCCGCCCCGCCGTCGAGTTTCATCGTGATGCCGAAGGCCGCGATGGCCAGCGGTCCGTACACCGAAGCCATCCCGTTGACGATCACTTTCCCGAAACTGAAGAGAAATTTCCCGAGGAACACCGGAGCCGCCAAGGCAAGGATCGGTCCGACGATTCCCCAATCGAGCCGCAATTCCCGCAACCGGATGCGCAAGGAATTCCCTTTTCGGAACATCACCGTGATCGCGGCGATCATCAAAAGTCCCTGAGCAATCAGCGTGGCGAGGGCCACGAACAGCGTTCCTTCTCCCAATCCGTAGACGAACCAGGCCGACAATCCCAGTTTCACCGTCATCGCCGCGATGTTGAGAATGAAAATGATCCGGGTGTTGCCTTTGGCTTTTTCCAAGCCGATGAAGACACTGTTGACGGCCATGAGCGCCGTGGATGCCATCTGCAAGTAATAATAGCCGGCTCCGGCCTCGATGACCTCGTCGGGGGCATTCAACCACCGAAGGCCGTTTTTTCCCAAAGCAAGGATCACAAGAACGACCGCCGAACTCACCAAGAATGCCAACAAAAACGAAGTTCCGGCGTTGCGCCGGGCCGCTTCGATGTTGCCCGCCCCATATTCGCGGGCGACGAGGACCGTCCCCGCGGCGGCGATGCCGCCTCCGAAGGCGACGATGGCGTTTTTGATTTCATCGATGAACACCACGGAAGCCAACTCGTTGTTTCCGATGAACGAAACCATCACCATATCGAAGAAACCGTAAAGATAGTTGAAAAAGGTGTAGACCGCCAACGGCCACGTCAAAGTCCAAATCACTTTTGCCAGCGACCCGTTCAACACGAAGTCGCGGCGTTTTCGTTCTTGGGGAGAAAGCGAAGCGATCGGATTCATGAGATCCTCCCTAGATCGATCCAAAAGAAAGGGCACCGTCGGCGCCCGGAACTCATTGGATCGTTTGTTCTTGAAGCATCCATTCGGCGTAACAGAAGAAATACGGTCCCAATCCCTTTATTTCATTGACGGAAATCTTTTCGGACAGGTAATAAGCGTCGCTGCCGTCGCGACGTTCGTTGTCCAACCCGGCCACCTGACAGATGCCGCCCAAATACCGGCGTCCGTTTTCTTCGACCAGATAACGACTTTCCAATCCCCGCAGGGTGAGCAGGGCTTCTTTTTTCATTCCGGCGGGCAACCATCCGAGCCGGACGCCTTTGAGGATGGCATAGACCATCATCGCCGTCCCGCTGGTTTCCAAATAGTTTCCCGGCAGCTCCGGCTTTTCGACCAGTTGGTACCACATCTTGTGCACGGGATCGCGATGGGGAAGCATTCCTTCGACCAGTTCTTTCAAGAGCGCTCCCATGCGGGCGGCCGCGGACTCGTCAATGGCGGCGAAACTTTCGGCCAAGTCGGCCAATGCCATGGCGAACCAACCCACCGAACGACTCCAAACATTGGGGGAACGTCCGGTCACGGGATCCGCCCATTGCATCGATTTGGTTTCGTCATAGGCATGAAGATAGAGTTGCTTTTTTTCATCCCACAGAAATTTCCGGGCATTCTCCACTTGGCGGAGGACGTCTTCGGCGATGCCTTCTTCTTCGAATTTCAAAGCATAGCGCAGATAAAAGACCTGCCCCATGTATAATCCATCCAACCAAATTTGGTTGGGATATCGTAGTTTATGCCAAAAACTGCCGGAAGCCGTCCGCGGGTGGGTCTGGAGTTGTGACCGCAATAGAGCCAGAGTGTTGATGTATCGCGGGTCTTTCGAGTCATCCCACAGGAAAAACAAAGCGTTTCCCGCCAGAATGTTGTCGATATTGTATTCTTCCAAGGAATAGTGGAAGATCTGGCCCTTGTCGTCGATGTGGGCCTCCATGTATCGATAGAGGAAATCGCGATACACGGGGTCCCCGGTCACTTCAAAAAAGCGGATGGCCGCGATCAAGAGCAGGCCGTCTTCATAGGTCATGCCTTTGGTGGCGTGGTACGGCTTGAAATCCGCGATCACCTGTTTTAAAAACGCTTCGACCATGTCAGTCCATCCTTTCCGTACCCGGCGGGAACACCTCGGAATCGTTTCCATTGTATCCCATCCTGCCGTTTTCCGCAACCCCGAAAACGACGGGGGAACCGAATCCCGTTCACCCGAGTTTCTTCAACCATGCCAAGCAAAGGTCCTTCCATACCGCCACGGACCGGTTTTGCTCGGCGAAAGCGACGGGGTCTTCCCCCTCAAACGGGGTCGTTTCGTCCGCCAGCGACAATCCGTGTCTTCCGGAAGGGAAAAAATGGGCTTCGCAGGATACTTTCCAGCGTCGGAAAGCGGCCAACAGCCGCAGACTGTTTTCCACCGGGACCGCGGTATCGTCAAACGTCGACCATAAAAAGATCGGGGGCATCGTCGGACGCACATGCTTTTCCAAAGACAAGATGCGCAGAGTCTCTTTGTCGCCCTCTCCGCCGAGCAGATTATGGATGGACCCTTCATGGCGGATTTCCGGGTCCGCCGAGACCACGGGATATGCCAAGATCCCGGCTTTGAACCGCCGGGGTTTCTTTTCCAGCATCCACAGGGCCAAATGGCCCCCGGCGGAAAAGCCGAGGAGGATGATCTTGGCGATGTATCGGGTTTTCCGCAGGGCATAGGCTTCCGCCAAGGCCCGGTCGATGATTTCCGGATATAGGATGATCTCGTTGCGGTATTCATAAATGGCGGCGTGATACCCGGCGGCGTGAAACACGTCGACGACGGGCATGCTTTCCCGCGGAGAGGTGCGTTCATAGGCCCCTCCCGGAAGAATCAGGATCAGGTCGCGCTTGTGAAAATCGAGGGGATAAAGGACGATGCGGTTGGTTTTGTTCACGGCAAATCTCTCCTTGCACGGGTAAAGGATGGAATCCTACAGAGAAATTATACAACAGAACCCCTGAGTTGGCCATCGGTCCGGATTTTTTTCTCGATTTTGTCGATCACGTAAGCGTCGTCCCCGTCTTGCTTTTTCCCGAAGGTGCGGTATAATGGAAACAGAATCGGCAAAAATCGGCCAGACTGGGGTTGGGTTCATGGGCAATTTCGGCACCAAGCACCTTACGGGACTGTTGTGGGTGTTCTCCACGATCGCCGTCGTTCTGACGGTATTGTTATGGATCAAAAAGAAATATCACAAAGGCGAAGGCTTCGATCGCAAGGTGATCGCCGGAGCGGCGCTCTTCATCTGGGCGTGGGAAATCGTCAAGACCATCTACATCTTCAACAGCACCGATTACGGGCCCGTGGGCCACTATACCGCCTACATGTTGCCCTTCCACATCTGTTCGATGGGTCTGTATGCGTTTTGGATTCTGGGCTTCCGTCCCGGGAAAGTGGCCGACTTCATCAAACCGTTCGCTTTTGCCATCATGCTGCTGGTGACCATGATCATTTTGATCATTCCCGATTCGAGCGGGATCCTCGGGGACGAATACGTCGCCGATTGGAGCTGGCAGATCAAGAACATTCTTCCGTACCAATCGTTCTCTTATCATGGAACGCTCGTTTTCGTGCCTTTGTACATGGTTCTTTCGGGATATTATCGTCCGAAAATCGCGGACTTCTGGAAATCGGAAGTCACCTTGCTTGTCGTGGCGGTCATAGCGTTTGTCTTGAACAAATTGCTTCATGTCACGGACTTCATGATGCTGGAATTCGGATGGGGAAACCCCTTTGCCTATCTGATCGAAGACCAATACGGACTGTATCTTCTGTTGTTGGCCGGCATCACGACCCTCGGGAGCGCCTTGGTCTTGGGAATCGCCCAAGGGTTGTCCGCCCTCGGCAGTCGACGGCGTCAACGAAAAACCACATAAAGACCTCTTATGGAAAGAGGATCGCGTTTTCGGCGCGATCCTCTTTATTTATGGTTTAGAACTGTTCACAAATCGATTTTCCCTGCATATGCAAGACCAGATAATCCGGGCCGCCGGCTTTGGAGTCGGTTCCCGACATGTTGAAACCGCCGAACGGTTGATAACCGACGATGGCCCCGGTGCATTTGCGGTTCAGATACAGGTTTCCGACATGGAAATCTTCCCGTGCGGCTTCGAGATGGGCCCGGTCGTTGGAGAACAGGGCCCCGGTAAGGCCGAATTCGGTGTTGTTGGCGATCGCCATGGCGTCTTCAAAGGAATCCGCTTTGCAAACGGCGAGAACCGGTCCGAAGATTTCCTCCTGCATCAGGCGGGCTTGCGGATCCAAATCGGCGACCACCGTCGGTTCGATGAACCATCCTTTCGAACCGTCGGATCCGCCGCCGGCGACCAACCGACCTTCGGATTTGCCGATTTCGATGTAATCACGGATTTTGCCAAAGGCCTTTTTGTCGATGACGGGGCCCATCTGCGTCCCGGAATCGGCGGGATCGCCCATGCGCAGAGCTTTCGTTCCTGCGATTACGCGCGTTAACACCGCATCATAGATGTCACGATGCAGAATCGCCCGCGAACAGGCGCTGCATTTCTGCCCTTGGTAACCGAAAGCGGATTTGACGATGGCATCGGCGGCTTGATCGGGATCGACGCCCGCATCGACGACGATGGCGTCTTTCCCGCCCATTTCGGCGATGACGCGTTTCAACCAGATCTGTCCTTTTTGCACTTTGGCGGCTTGTTCGTAAATGCCCATCCCGACTTCTTTCGATCCCGTGAAGGAAATGAAGCGGGTTTTCGGATGATTGACGAGGTAATTGCCGATTTCCCCTCCGGAACCAGGAAGGAAGGAAACAACCCCGGCGGGAAGTCCCGCGCGTTCGAGAGCTTCGACCAGACGGTAGGCGATCACCGGGGTGGCCGAGGCGGGTTTGAGGAGGACCGTGTTGCCGGCGACGACCGCGGCGGTCGTCATGCCGGTGAGGATCGCCAACGGGAAATTCCACGGGGTGATGATCGCTCCGACGCCCAGCGGAATGTATCGGTACTCGTTGCGTTCGATGTTCTTGCGACTCAATACGACATCGTCGATCCGTTCGAGAGCCAGCATCTGGCGTCCGTAATATTCGAGAAAGTCGATGGCTTCGGCGGTATCGGCATCGGCTTCGACCCAGGGTTTTCCCGCCTCCAGCGTCATGAGGGCGCTGAACTCATGTTTTTCCCGACGCAGGATCGCCGCCGTTTTGAACAACACATCGGCGCGCACCGCGGCCGGAGTCTTTTTCCAAGTTTCGAAGGTGCGCAAAGCCACTTGCATCGCGGCCTCGGCTTCGGGAATCCCCGCTTGATGGACCTTGCCGATGAGTTCGGCGTCGCAGGCGGGATTGCGGGATTCACTCAAACGGCCGACGAACAGCCGCTTTCCGTCGATGATCAGCGGATACACTTGTCCGAGGGTGGCGCGGACTTTGTTCAAAGCCTTCTGATACGCTTCTCGGACCGCCGGTTGGGAAAAATCGGACAGGGGTTCGGTTTGATACGGATACATAGCCATGAGAATTCTCCTTTGGGTTCATACCACCGATTTTTCGATTTCGATGGCTTGATTTTGGTGGAAACGAGCGAGGGACAGTTCGGTCATGTCGAGGGTCGTCGGTTCCCCGAGGATCACTTCGGACATCAACAAACCGGTCATCGGGGCGAACATGAAACCGTGACCCGAAAAGCCGCAAGCCAGGTAAAACCCTTCGACTTCGGGAACGGTTCCGAGGATCGGTTGACGGTCGGGAGACATGGTGTAGGACCCCGCCCATTGCCGGATGACCCGCAGTTTGGCGACCAGCGGCAAGAATTCGCGGACGGTTTTCGCCATTTCGTCCAAGAAGCGCCAGCCGGAGGAAATGTCGTGGTCATGCTTGGCCCCGGGATCTCCGCGGCCCATCACGAAACTGCCGTGGGGGACTTGTTGGCAATACAAGTTCTTGGAGAAAGACATGACCATCGGACCTTGGATCTTTTCGATCGGTTCGGTGACGAGGATTTCGTGACGTTCGGGATAAACCGGAATCGACACTCCCGCCATCTTGGCGATTTCTCCGGAAAAACCGCCGGCGGCGTCGACGACTTTGGAAGTCGCAATCGTCCGTTTGTCGGTCCGGACGGCGACGACTTTTCCATCGGAGACATCGATCCCCTCGACGGTTTCGGGAAAGAGGAAGACGACGCCGAGGCGTTTGGCGGCCCGATAGAAAGCATCGGTCATTTTGAAAGGATTCAGGTGACCGTCTTTTCCGCAGAAGGTCGCCGAGAGAATCGCTTTTTCATTCAAATGGGGAACGATTTGTTTGGCTTCTTCCCGGGTGACTTTGCGGGAAGGAATGCCCAAAGAGTTTTGCAAGGCGACGTTTTTCGTGAACTGCGCGTCCTCTTCGGGCGTGCAGGCGAGAATGAGATAGCCTTCCTGTTTGAATTCGACGTCGTCGGGATACTCGAGAATTTCGTTGGCCTGTTCGAAAAAGGCGATGCTTTTCTGGGCCATCAGGCAATTCATCTTTGTCGCCCACTGTTCGCGGACCCCGGCGCCGCACCGTCCGGTCGCTCCGCAGGCGGGGTATCCGGAATCGACGACGACGATGTTCTTCTGGCCTTTGCGCGCCAGGTTCCACGCGATGGCCGTGCCGCTGATGCCGGCACCGATGATCAGAATCTCAGCGTTCATCGTCGGCGGCCTCCGCGATCGCTTCGAGCGGGACGCCGGCCACCAAAGGCCGGGCATGGGGAAGCGGGATTTCCTCGGGACGTTTCTTCAGATATCGGGCGATTTCCTGTTGTAACAGCAATCCGCAGGTCTTGCCTTGGCAAGGTCCCATTCCGATGCGAAGAATGCGTTTGATTTCTTCGGGCGAAGTGTATCCTTGGTCCAATAAGTCGCGGACTTGTTTCAAGGTGACGTCTTCACACCGGCAAAGGAAGATTTTTTCGGGATTCATCGGGGGCACCTCACCGTCGCGAAAGCGTACAGATGACGGGCCTCGAGGGAAACCGTCACGACGTTGGTCCGATCCGCCTTGCGGACGACTTTCTCGATCCGGGCGGGACCGAGAGGCCGGCCTTCGCGGTCCAAACCGACCCATTCTTCCCCAGTTTGGGGAAGGGGTAACAATTCATAAGGAATCTGAAAGACGGCGCGATCGTTTTTCAACGCCGCGGTCATGATCGCCAATCCCGGGCAGACCGCCACGCACAAACCACAGCCCGTGCAGCGTTCGACGATCAAGCGGGGTTGGGCGTTGATGTCTTCCCCGATGACGATCGCCTGAAACGGGCAATTGGTGCTGCAGGGATTGCAGGGAATGTCTTCGTAACATTCCAAAATGGCTTTCGGACGAAGAAGGTCTTTTTCCGCGGGGAAGCGGGACAGAACCTGATCGGGTGTCGGAACTCCGGTTTTATCGAGCATGGACCTTCACCTCGGCTTTCTTCAATCCGGCGCGGATCTTGGCCCCGAAAGGCCCGCCGCGGAGACTGGATAATTGCGCGCGGCACTCGGTGTCGATCGCGGTGTGATCGGGGTGGAGATGGCCGAGGAAACGGGCCGCGTGCAGCCCCGCCAGCCGGCCGCCGACCATCGCCGATGAGGCTTCTTCGACCCCGGAAGCGTCCCCGGCGGCGAACACACCGGAAACAGTGGTCTGACGGTTTTCGTCGAGCAGGGGAACCATTCCCCCGAGTTCCCCGACATAGGGAATTTCCGCTCCGAGCATCCAAGCCAATTGATACAGCGGGGACAACCCGACGGCGACGCACACGGCGTCGCAGGCGATTTCGGATTCGGTTCCCGGGATCGGATTCCAATTTTCGTCCAGCCCCGAGAGGACGACGCCCTTGACGGCGGAATCGCCGAGGGCGCGAACGACGGTGGTGCGCGTCAAAATCGGCACGCCCAGACGGCGGAGCTTGCTGGCATGGACTTTGTATCCCCCGATTTTCGGGGCGGCTTCGACCAGAGCCTTGACGACGGCGCCGGCTTGGATCAATTGGTAACAGACGATCAAGCCGATGTTTCCGCTGCCGATCATCACGACTTCCTTCCCGGGAAGGACTCCGTAGACGTTCATCAAGGTCTGCACGGCGCCGGCGCCGTAAACTCCGGGGAGATCGTTGTTTTCAAAAGCGAGAGAACGTTCTCCGGCACCGACGGCGAGAATCAGACTTTGAAAATGGATTTTCCGATATTCCCCGTTGGTCCAGACGGTTAAAACGGAATCGGGATAGGCCCCGACGACGGTGGCTTCTTGCCAGATTTCGACGGTGTCCCCGAAGGGTTTGAGATCGGCCACCAAGGCTTCGGCGATCCGAAATCCCCGGGTTTTCGCCCGTTGTTGTTCGGAACCGAAGAATTTATGGGTTTGTTTGATCAATTGCCCGCCCAACAGCGGGCTGCGATCGATGAGCAGTACCCGACATCCGGCTTCGGCGGCGATGCGGGCGGCGCAGAGACCGGCCGGGCCGGCTCCGACGATCACAAGTTCTTTCTCGATCATCGGTAGGCCCCCTTTCCCGCTTGGCGGGTGACCGCCATGCCTTCTCGGAGAGGGGTAATGCAGGTTTTGACGTTGGGAATGCCATCGACGACCATGTGACAGGAAGAGCAATTTCCGATCGCGCAATAAAAGCCGCGCGGCCGGTGCAGTTCGCTGCTTTCCGACAACGCGGAGATGCCGTTGGCGTGCAGGGCCGCAGCGATCGTATCGCCTTCGCGTCCCAGCATCGGTCCGCCTTCAAAAGTAAAGGCGATCGGTTTCCGTTCCGGAAAATCCAGAATCGGGTGTTGTTCGATCCGCAAGGTATCATCCTCTTTTCGTTCGTTCTCATCATAACATAAAACGCTTACATTGTGAAATGTTTTTCGCGCGCACCCGATGAAAAAACAACGCGGACGTTTTCAAGCAAAAAAAACGATCTCGGCGAGGGGATCGTTTCGGATTTTATCGTTCAGGAGAGAAATTCACGGACGGCCGCGGCCAGGGCGTCGGGGCAATCGACGAGCGGAGAATGTCCGCAAGCTTCCAAGCGCACATACCTGGATTGGTTCTCCAACGCGCGGATGTTGTCCAAGACCATCCATTCGGGAACGGTGCGGTCCAAGGTTCCCCAAACATGAAGAACGGGACAGCCGATGTGCCCGATGGTTTTGGTTCCGGGGCCGTAATCGTTGGGGACTTCGCCCATGTTCAAGGCGGCTAAGGCGAAATCGACGTCCGGAAGGTTGCGTTGCTTGAGCGTTTCGGCGATGTAGACCGCATTCGCTTCGGCCGTCGGTTTGTTATGGGTGTAGATCGTCAGATCATAGATGTAGGCAAGAAAAGCCGCGTTTTTGGCCGCGATGGCGTCCACGACCGGTTTCACCTGCAAGGGATCGGTCGCCATTTCCTCGGGAGAGGCGTAGGGTTGCCCGACCAAGGGCTGAAAAGCGGCGTTCTTCTTGTAGATCGGATACCCGCGATGGGTGGTGGAAGCGATGAGAATCAGTTTTTCGGTCTTTTCGGGATAGGCTGCGGCGAATTCCATCGCCACGCCCCCGCCGAGCGACCAGCCCGCGATCGTCGCCTTCGGAATCTTCAATCCATCCAAAAACAAAGCCAAGTCTTCGGCGAGTTCCCGGAGCGAACGAACGCGGTTCTGATAGGTGGAATCCCCGAACCCCCGAAGGTCGGGGGCGATGACCCGAAGGGAATCGGGCAACCGATCGATCAAGGGCTGAAAATAGACGGAGGAAGATAGATTCCCGTGGATCAGCACCAGCACGCGGGACCCCTGGCCTTTTTCCGAATAGGCCAAAGTCTCCCCGTTGGGTAGCGAGAACGTTTTTTTCATGTTTAAGCCTTCCTTTCTCAAAACTCAGATGGGATAGACAACGTCTATGACGTTGAGAAAACCGAGGATGAGGGTGGTGAACAACAGGGGGCGTTCATACATCGAAGCGTGGCCGGCCAAGGGAATCTTGATCCATTCGGCCCCCGGGATCTCCCGGTGCAATACGGCCTGTTCGGCCACCGGAGTGAGATAATCCTCTTCGGCGCTGACCACGAGCGTTTTCGCCCGAACTTCTTTGAGACGATCCCGGACGTCGAAAGATTCCGCGGACAAGGTCAGCCGCTCCATCGCGTCCAGAAAGACCGGGTCGGAAAAAATCGGAACGAGCACGGCCTCACGGCGCCGCATCCAGTCGAGGCGGGATTGATAATACAAGGGCGAGTAGATGACCGGAATCGTTGTCTGGTAATAGGCTTTCCCGTCTCGGGTTCGTCCCGCGGCGATCCAACCGCGCCCGATGTCGCGGATCCACGGATTCGTGTTCGCACAGGTGTTGAAAAGAACGAGTCGATCGACACGGTCGGGATGGTCGATGGCGAAGCGAAGCGCGACCTCTCCCCCATAGGAAATCCCCACGACGTGGACTTTATCCAGTCGCAGATGATCCAGCAGACCGACCAAAAGATCGATTTGGATTTCCTGGGTATAGGATTCGCCCGGAAGTTTGTCAGTCTGTCCCTGATCGAAGAAATCCACGCGGATCAGCCGGTTTTGGGCGGAAAGACTGGGCACGAACGGCACCCAACTCTTGGTGGACATCATGATCCCGTTGAGGATCAAAATCGGAGCGCCCGTTCCCTCTTCCTGATAGAAAACGGATTTCCCCCGATGGGTGAAAAAGCTCATAGGAATCCCGCCTCGACGGCTTCTTGACGCAGCTGTTCGCGGAATTTGGGATGGGCGATCGAGATCAGCAACTCGGCGCGTTCGCGGAGATTGGTTCCCCGGAGGTTGACGAGGCCGTATTCGGTGACGACATTGTCCACATCGTTGCGGGACAGCGTGACGGCGGCGCCGACTTTGAGGGTGGGGACGATTTTCGACACTTCTTCCTTTTCTCCCGTCAGGGGGTTTTTGACCATGGCGGTGGAATAAAGCGCGATGAAGGAGCGGCCGTTTTTGGCGTTTTGGGCGCCGACGGCGGTATCGACCTGCCCGCCCGTCCCGGAGAATTGTTTCGTTCCGATCGATTCGGAAGCGCACTGCCCGGTCAGATCGATTTCCAACGTGGAGTTGATCGAAACCATATTGTCGTTTTGTCCGACGACGGCAGGATCGTTGACATACAGACCGTTCAGCATCATCAACGAGGGATTATCGTCGATGAAGTCATACATTGCCTGATCGCCAAAGGCGAAAGCGCAGACGTGTTTGCCGGGATGAAGGGTTTTGCGTTTGCCGTTGACAACGCCGGCCTTGATGAGCCCGACCATTTCCGAAGTGAACATCTCGGTATGGATTCCCAAGTCCTTCTTGCCGTACAGGGCTTTGGCCACGGCATTGGGCATCCCGCCGATCCCGAGTTGGATCGTATCCCCGTCGTGAATGCGGTCGGCGATGAATTGACCGATGATTTTGTCCTTCTCCGAGGGTTCGGCGTTGGGGATCGTCGGGGCGGGATAGTCGGCTTCGATCAGATAATCGACGTCGGAGAGATGGAATTCCACGTCTCCGAAGGTCCGGGGAAAATGCGGGTTGGTTTCGACGATGACGATGTCGGCGGCCGCCATCATCATCTTTTCGTAGACGTTGGACAGCGACAAAGAAAGGAACCCGTGTTTGTCGGGTTTCGTGGCGGCGGTCACGAAGATGTTCGGTCGTTTATGGTAGAGACGTTTTTTCCCCGCCAAATGCAGATGGTTGGGAATGAACGAGATGTTTCCGTGTTCATGAGCCTTGCGTAAAACACCGGTATAGAACCAGCCGTCCAAGCGAAAGGTTTTGCTCCATTTTTCATCCATGAAAAATTCGGCGTTGGCGATCGGCAGGCAGTTGGTGACGGTGACATTGGTCACGCGGTTCCCGGCTTTGTGGAGATTCGACATGAAAAGCTGCGGTTCGTTGGCGGCCATGCCGACAACGATTTCATCGTTGGACTTCACCAGGTCGATGGCTTGGTCGACGGTGATGGTTTTGGGGATTCTTCCGTTCATGGTAGACGTCCTTTCGGAAAATGACAGAATCCGTCAAGGGAGAGGGAGGTCTCCCTTGACGGTTCGTCGTTGTTGGAGTGATTTAAAACTTATTTGCCTTCGATGACGGCGACGTCTTCGATTTCGCGGACTTTCGCGAAGGCTTCGAGCGGCCAGTCGGTTTCGGTGACTTCGGTGGTGGCGGGGTTATCGCCATAGGTCAAGCCGTATTTCAAAAGCGACATGGAGGCGATGCCCCAGCGGTGTCCGTCGGAGAAATCGACGGTTCCGCCCATCGGGATTTCGATCGGGCCGTTTTCCATTTGGGCGATGAAGTTGGCCCAAGTCAGTTCGACATCGGCTTCGGCGACGCGAGTCAAGCCGGCGACGAACACTTTGGCGGCAATGTAGCCGGCCATCGCATAGGCATCGAGAGCCCAAGCGCCTTGACCGTTGGCGACCATGCAGTTGGCGAATTCGTAATATTCGGCGAGTCCGTCGACGGTGGAGGTGTCAAGCCAGGCATTCGCATAAATCGGCCGCGCGGCGTTGTAACGGAGATGGTCGACGGCGGTGACGTTGGCGTTGACATAGGAAGTGAAAACGGGAACGTTCAGAGCGAGGTTGGACATCGAGGTCATCGCATAGCCGAAGGGTTCTTGGTTCATGGCGAGGATGACGGCTTTGACGCCGGAGGCTTTGAGCAAGGTGACGGCGGTGTTGTAGGTTCCGGAGGTGATCGCTTGATAGATCATGTCTCCGCTCTTGCCGAGGATTTCGGCTTCGATTTCGATGCCTTCTTTGATGGAGAGTCCGACGTCGTCATTGGTGTAGATGACGCCGATTTTGCCGCCGGCTACCAGCGGTTCATCGCCGTTGACGCCATACAGCGATTCTTTGATCGCGCGGGCAGCCATCAGACGTCCGTCCGTTTTGTAGATCGGCTGAACGGCCATGACGGGGTTGCCGACGGATTCTTGGAAATACAGGGCGTTGATGCCGGTGGCGGCATAAACCATCGGGATGCCGACTTCTTGGATCAACGGGAGAGTGGCGCCGACGGTCGGGGTTCCGAAGTGGCCGACGAGGGCAAAGACTTGATCTTCATAAATCAGGTCTTCGGTGTAGGCGAGGCCGTTAGCGGCGTTGAAGCCGTCGTCATAGGTGACGAAGGTGATGGTGCGGCCGTCGATGCCGCCGGCGGCGTTGACTTGCGCGAAGTAGGCTTTGATCCCTTCGTTGAAGGGAACGCCGACCGCTGCGAAGGCTCCGGAGGTGGCGGCGGTGTTGCCGACTTTGATTTCGGTGGCGGTGACGCCTTGGACGACGATGGCGGGTTCGGTGGTGGTCGTTGTGGTCGTTGTCGTCGTGGTGGTCGTCGTCGTGCCTGAGGTGGTGCTGGTCGTCGTGCCCGAGGTGGTGCTGGTCGTCGTGCCTGACGTGGTGGTGGTGGTCGTGGTCGTCGTCGTTACGCCGCAGCCGATGACGGCGAATGCGACGATCAAGGCGATGATCGATACTGCGAATTTCTTCATATGGTTCTCCTTTTTTTTATTTTTACCGGAATCCGGCGATTACCTTATTTTTGTTTTCCCAGATAGGCTTCGATCAACTGATGGTCCGCCAACATGTCGGCGGCCGGTCCGTGGGTCTTTACTTTTCCGAGTTCGAGCACATAAACATAATCAGCGATTTTCAAGGTCTGATAAGCATTTTGTTCAACCATCAAAATCGTATTTCCGCGCGCTTTGATCAACTGAATGATGCGGAAGATCTCTTGGACGATCAACGGAGCCAAGCCGAGCGAAGGTTCATCCAGCAAGAGGAGTTTCGGCCTCCCCATCAATGCCCGTCCGATCGCCAACATCTGCTGTTCGCCGCCCGATAGGGTCGAAGCCTGCTGATTCTTCCGTTCTTTGAGAATCGGGAAATATCCATAGACTTCTTCCAACGTTTCCTTGCGGAGGCGACGCGCACTTTTCTTGATTTCTTTCACGGTCCCGTCGGGAAGGGTTTCGGAAACGGTTTGCGCCTTCAGGGAATAAGCGCCCACAAGCAGGTTCTGTTCCACGGTGAGACCGCGGAAGATCATCCGCCCTTCGGGAGATTGGATGATGCCTTTCATGGCCAGACGGAAGGGAGGTTTCCCCGTGATGTCCTCACCCGAGAAACGGATGGTTCCCGAAAGCGGTTTGACCACGCCGTTGATGGCTTTGATGGTCGTGGTTTTTCCGGCGCCGTTGGCGCCGAGAATGGCGATGATCGAGCCGGACGGAACATCGAGATCGATGCCCTTCACCGCCCGGATGACGCCGTAATCGATGACAAGATTCTGAACTTCCAACAGGTTGGGTTTCATGATGCTTCCCCCAAATAGGCGGCACGGACGAGCGGATCGGCTTGAATCGCCGCCGGCGTTCCGATGGCCAACATCCTTCCGAAGGAAATGGCACAGACGGTGTCGCAGATGTCCATGACCAGTCCCATGTCGTGTTCCACGAGGAAGATGGTGCATTTGTAATCGTCGCGGATCTTGCGGATCAACACGGCCAATTCCTCCGTCTCTTTGTCGTTGAGTCCGGCGGCAGGTTCATCAAGGATGATCAGCCGCGGATTGGCCATCAAGGTGCGGGCGAGTTCGATTTTTTTGAGAATCCCGTACGGCAATCCGTAAGGAAATGCGTAGGCATAGGCGCTCAACCCGAGCGTTTGCAGGACTCCCAAGGCTTTGGCTTTGAGGACGTTTTCTTCACGGCGCAATCCCGGAGTGTGCAGCAACTGCGCGAAGAAGCCACTGCGATAAACGGTGTGGGCCGCCACCAGGAGGTTGTCAAGGACCGACAACTCCCAAACCAATTCAACGTTTTGGAAGGTCCGAACAATGCCTTGGCGGATGATCTGATGAACGGGAAAATCATTCAAACGGATGACTTCCACCGCATTCCGGCGGTAATACATTTCTCCGGAAGTCGGACGGTAAAAACGGGTGATGCAGTTGAAAATCGTCGTTTTCCCGGCGCCGTTGGGGCCGATAAGGCCGAAGATTTCGCCTTGTTTGACATCAAACGACAGGTTATCGACAGCCAGGAGGCCGCCGAAACGCATCGACAGATTCTGCAGACGCAACAGGACGTTTTCCGGAAGATCGGCATCCCCCGTTTGGGCGGGATGACGTTCTAAAACCATCTTCCGCAACGCCGCGATCTTTCCGTCCAGATGGGCGATTTGGCGAGCGGCCCGTTTTCGGATCGCATCGAGATGCTTTTCTTCTTTGGCGCGAAGCGCGGCTTTTTTTCGGGCTAGGATCTCGGTCTGTTCGGTTTCGACTTCAAGAAACTTCCGGAGCGCTTCTGCTTCCGAAAGGGAGGAACGGCGGGAGGGTGCGAGAATCGCAGCGATGCGGCGATCTCTTGACTCCACCAATTTCCGACCCGATTCTTCGAAACCGGCAATCGCCTCGGGGGATAAGGGACCTTTGGCTTCGGCCCGTTTCCGGGTTTGTGCCAAGGCTTTTTCCTTCAGGCGATAGCGATCTCGGAGCGCTTGGACTTTGGCCTCACGGGCGGCGGCGACGGTCGCCGTCGGGCGGCCGGCCGCATTCCCCAAGGGGGCCATTTTGGCTTCATGGAGGAATTCCATCCATTGGATCGCCCGAGCGGACCGTTGCCGGACGATTTCCTCACGGATGGGCAAATAAGATTCGATCATGTTCTTTTGACTGCGGAGACGCCCCAGGCCGGACAGTCGAAACCGCAAAAGCATACGTTCAATCATCTTCGCCATAGCGGTATTTCCTCCAGCGTTTCCTGAGGTTTCGGACCAGGAGAATGATTTTGAGGCGGAGGGCCTGCAGCAACCGGATCAAGCCTCCCGGATAAAACATCGTAACCAAGATGATCAATACGCCCGAAAGGATCCATGTGGCATCGGGATATTGGCGGAAAAAGGGGATGTTTTGCAAAACGGTCATATTCAAACCGAAGATCATGAACACCCCCAGCAGGATGCCCAAAATCGATTGGGCCCCGCCGACAACGACCGCGGCCAGGATGTTGAGGGAAAAATCCAAGCTCCAGGTTCCGGGAATGCTGAACTTGATGTCGGCCATATATAGCAACCCGGCGATCACGGCATAGACCGTGGCCAACACGAATGCCAACAAACGGTATTTCATCAATCCGATTCCCATCGATTGGGCGGCGGAATCACTGTTCTTCATCGCCAGAAGCGCGCGTCCCGTGGGAGAATTGATGATGTTCAGCGTGGCGATGATCACCAGCACGAAAACGAGGATGATCGCCTGATCGACTGCGGCGTCGGGCACCGGTTTTCCGAACATCATGAAGTTCCGGAACGTCAGCCCGGTGACCCCGTTGGTAAAGGCGGTGAAACTTTTAAAGACTTCTTTCAATATTTCCGAAAGACCCAACGTGATGATCGCCAGATACATGCCCTCGATCCGAAGCGAGACGAAACCGACCACCGCCCCGAGAACGATTGCGCCACCGAGGGCGACGAGCAAGGTGATTCCAAACGGTTTTTGCAGCGTTCCCGAAAAATGTCCGATGAAATAGGTTCCCAAACCGACAAAACCGGCGGTCCCCAGCGATGCGAGTCCCGCATATCCCAACAGCAGGGAAAAGCCGAGGGCGATGATCGAATAAATCATCATCGAGGAAATCGATTTGTACAAACTCGGTGAAACCATCCCGAGTTCGGCGAAACGACGGACGATGAGCAAGGCCACGCCCAAAAGGACGAAGCCGAAATACGGATGTTTGACGACGCGGGAGAGCGTCCCGCGGACTTCCTTCCAAAAGGTTCCCAGCATCGCCGTCACACTTTCTTCGCGGTCTTTTTCCCGAAAAGACCGAGCGGTTTGGCCATTACCAGGATCAAGACGAGGGCGTAGACGATGACGCTCGTCCAAACGGAATTGAAGAAGGAAGAAATGGAAGCAAATAAGTTGATCAACAACGCTCCGACGATCGGTCCTCCGAAGGATGAAAATCCGCCGAGAACGGAGGCAAGAAAGGAGTTGACTTGAACCGATGTCATGAACGAGACGGTCACCTGGGTTCCCAAAGGAGCGTAGAGGTAGGCCGCCACTCCGCCAAAGGCTCCGGCGATTCCCCAACTGAGGGCGGTGATCAACCGCGTATTGACGCCCATCATCCCCGCGACGGTTTCGTTGGAAGCCGTGGCTCGGACCCCCAAACCCCATTTGGTGAAGCGAAGGGCGAGGAAGAGAACCGTAAGCATGGAAACGGTGATGATGGCGGTCAGAATGTTGTGGTCGGGAACATAGAGAATCATTTCTTCGGTCAGTTGGATCATTTTCCCGTCATAGGAGAATTGTTCGATGGTGAGCGGCAACAAGCCGAAGATCAACGGCATCAATCCCAACAGCACCAGAACGAGCCCCATCGTGATCATCTGCTTGCCCACGGAACTGAGGTACTTGCTCCGCCGGAAAATGACGGTGTCGACGAAGAGTCCGATGAGAAAACTGGTCAACGCCGAAGCCACCATGGCCAAAGCCAGTTTGGGAACCATGGTCAAAGCGGTGTTTTTCGTCAGGTAGATCACCAGTTTGGCGGCGGTGAAGGCTCCGACGGTGGCAATCGTCCCTTGGGCGAAGTTGGTGGTCACGGATGTCTTGAAAATCAAGACGATCCCTGTGGTGGCCAAGATCAAGACACACAATTCGGCAATGTTCAGCAAGAAAATTTGCAAAAACAGATACACAGTCATTTCCTTGATTGCAATCCCTAGACCGGCGAGAATTCCGATCGGCAGAAGGATGTTGATCAGCCGTTGTTGATAGATGGGACGTTTCGCCCTTTTTCGAAACCAAAGCAGGTCCAAGGCGAAATACACGACGAAGAAGGAAACGAGGACCCACATCAATTTTTCAAACATCGGTGGACCCCCAGCGGATGATGTTGGCGGCCCAAACGTAGCCGATGCCGGCGGCCAGCATGCACACGACTGAACCGTCCTTGACTTTTCCGGTCTGCAAACCCAAATGCAAAGACAGGATTTGGTCGATCTGCCCAATGTGTCCGTAATCTTCCAAGTATATGGTTTGCTCTTCGGTCAAGCCGAGGTCATGGACCATTGAAACATGCCCGGATCGTTTGATATGAAGGATGGCCAAATAGGTTAGGTCTTTTCGTTCCAGTTTCGATTTTCGGAGCGACTCGTCGATGCACTTCATCCAATTGGGCATGGAAACTTCGTTGAGGCGATTCTTCATCGCCACCGGATCCATCAAACGCAGCGATTTGCGAGCTTCCAGATAATTCTCCGGGGTGATGGGATTTGCGATTCCGCCGATTTCGACCCCGGCGGTACGGGAAAGCGAACCGTCGCCGATCACGTGAGAACCGAGCAGAAGATTTTTACCGTGGTTTTTTTTGAGGATGATCGCTCCGCCCCCGGCAGAGAGATTGTACATCATCGACATGTCCTTGTCGGCGTAGTCGACGAAATCGCCGTTGCGGTAACCGCCGACGACCATGACGACGTGAATTTCCTCGTCCGCCAGCAGCATGTCTTTGGCCATTTTCATCGCGGTGACCGTCGTGCAGCACCGATTCTGGACGTCGATGCCCCAAGCATTGACGGCCCCGATGCGGTCTTGAATATACAAGGCGGATGTCGTCAGCGGATATTCTTTCCATTCTTCGCCGACGCAGACGATGACGTCGATTTCTTTGGGATCCATCCCCGTGTTCTTTAAAGCGTCGAGCGCGGCTCGGACGCCCATTTCCTGCGTGCCATCGGCGGGACCGGGAATCGACTTCTGCCGGATCCCCAGCTTGTCGATGACGGCCTGTTCGGACCAGACGCCTTTAGTGAGGGCGCTGATTTCGCGGGCGGTCATCCGGCCTTCTGGAATATAGATGCCGGTGCCGACGATGCCCACTGTCGGTTGTTTCATAGGTAACCCTTCTTTCGTCGATGGTTGAAATAGAAACGAATTACAGACGCATTCCGCCGTTGACGTTGATCGTCTGACCGGTGATATAGGAAGCATCGTCGGAAGCGAGGAACAGCGCGACCTTGGCGATTTCTTCCGGTTGGCCCAAACGGCCGAGCATCGTCATTTTGGCGAAACTCTGGAGAAGCTCTTCGGGAACGGTCTTGAGGATGTCGGTCATCACATAACCCGGAGCGATCGCATTGACACGGACGGGGGCGCCTTTGCGGGCGAATTCCTTGGCCCAGGTCATCGTCAAGCCGATGATCCCGGCCTTGGAAGCCGCATAGTTGGCCTGTCCGATGTTTCCGAAGACGCCGACGACCGAGGAGATGTTGATGATGGAGCCGCCGTTGTTGGTTTCCATCTGCGGACCGATGTGGCGGGTGAGATTGAAAACGCCTTTGAGGTTGACATTGATGACGGCGTCCCATTGTTCGTCGGTCATCTTCCGGGTCATCGCGTCTTTGGTGATTCCGGCATTGTTGACGAGGATGTCGATCTTACCGAATTGAGCGATGGTTTGATCAAAAAACGCTTTGCAGCCTTCCGCGTCGGCGACGTTGAGTTTCGCGTAATGAACGTTCTCGCATTGGTAGGTCATTTCGCCCATGTCGGCGGCGATGACCGTGGCCCCTTCCGCGGCGAACGCTTTGCAGATTTCCATTCCGATGCCTTTGGCGCCGCCGGTGACGACGGCAATTTTTCCTTGTAATTTCATCGTATCATATCCTCCGATATTCTATTGTTTTGATGCTTAGTTTCTGCGAATGATGACAGCCGTTCCCATTCCGCCGCCGATGCAGAGGCTGGCGAGACCGAGATGCTTGCCGTTGGCGATCAGGCCATGGAGCAGCGTGACCAGAATCCGATTTCCCGAATCACCGAGCGGATGACCCAGGGCAATGGCTCCGCCGTTGACGTTGGTCTTCGCCATGAGTTCACCGCGATCGACGCCGTGTTCGGCGACCAATTCGGCGACGACGCCCAGACTTTGGGCGGCGAAAGCCTCGTTCAGCTCGATCAAATCGACGTCTTTAAGAGAAATCCCAGCGTTTTTCAGGGCATGGCGGATGGCCGGAACGGGACCCAGTCCCATCACGGAGGGCTCGACGCCGCCTTGACCGACACCGATGATTTCGGCTAAAACCGGGAGATGATACCGTTTCACGGCTTCTTCGCTCGCCAAGAGCACAAAAGAAGCGCCATCGTTGATTCCCGAAGAAGATCCGGCGGTGACGGTTCCGCCTTCGGGTTTGAAAGCGGGACGCAGTTTGCTCAACTTCTCGGCGTTGGTGGTGCGGTTCGGATATTCGTCACGGGTGAAAACCAAGGTTTCTTTTTTGGTCTTGATTTCAATCGGAACGATTTCCGAGTCGAAGACGCCCTGATCGACGGCACGGATGGCTTTTTCCTGAGAAGCGAGGGCAAAATGATCCTGTTCTTCCCGGGAGATTCCATGTTTGGCCGCAATGTTTTCGGCGGTGATTCCCATATGGACATTGGTGAAGGCATCGGTCAGGGAATCCTTCAAAATGTGATCCTGCATGGTCAAATCGCCCATTTTGGCGCCGTCACGCAGTTTCGGGGTAACGAGATAGGGGGCTTGGCTCATCGATTCGACGCCACCGGCGACGACGATGTCTGCCATTCCCGACCGAATGGAGGCCACGGCGTTCATGACCGATTTCATGCCCGAACCGCAGACCATATTGAGCGAATAGGCGGGAACTTCGACGGGAATCCCGGCTTTGAGAGAAATTTGGCGAGCCATGCCTTGGCCGGTGCCGGCGGCGAGAACGTTCCCGACGATGACTTCGTCGATCTTGTCCAGGGGTACGCCGGTGTCCGTGAGCAGCCGTTTGAGGACTTGGGCGCCGAGTTCGACGGCGGTGACGTCTTTCAGTGATCCGAGAAAGGATCCGATGGGGCTCCGTTTTGCCCCGACGATGAAGATGTTCGACATGTTGACTTTCCTCCTAAGGTTTTGTATGAAACGTCCGAAAAAAGGACGGATATCCTTGTTTTGCGGAAACGAAGCGGTGAATAAAAATTCAGTAGTGCGGAAATGGGTGAACTTTTATTCATATCCAATCTCATTTTATCGGAATATCTTTTCAATGTCAAGCGCTTTCACCCATTTTTGTGCGCACATATCCCGGGATATGAAAATTCCGGCCACTTTTCGCCATTTATAAAATGAATATTTATTCATCGAGCCGATTTCGACTGATTATTGTCGGTTTTCGAATAATTCCTTGTCTTTTCAGCCCGAAAACGCTACAATGAAAGGGAGGTGTTCCCCATGGAGATATCCGATTACCGAGTTCCCAAGACGAAAGTCGGGCAAAAGACTTTTGACCGCATCATTCGGGCGGGAAAAAAACTGTTCGCCGATTCCGGCTTCCAAGCCACATCGATCAACGACATCATCGCCAAAGCCAAAGTCGCCGCGGGGACCTTTTACATTTATTTCGACAACAAACTGGCCTTATACCTCTATTTGATGGATTATTACCGAGTCACGATCCGTCAAGCCTCGGTCCATGCGACCCACGGATTGACAACCCGCCGGGAGATGGAACGCGAAGGGTTGAAGGCTTTCATCAATTATGTCCGAAAAGACCCCCTGGCTTACAAAATCATTTGGGAATCGCTGTTCGTCGATTACGCCATCTTTAAAGAATACTATCAATCCTTCGCCCAATCTTATCTTTACCACCTAAAGCATTTCGTCGTTGCCGGGGAATTACGCGACGACCTCGATCTGGAGACAGTTTCTTATGTTCTCATGGGCATCGCCAATTTCGTGGGTCTGCAAATTCTTTTCCGGGAACAAGTGGAAGACGCGGAAGTCGATCGTGTTGTCGAAGAGGCCATGAAAATCCTCGAAGGCGGCATCTTCCTCCCTTCGAAGACACTTTGAAATATTCGCTATCAATTGAATGAAAAACGGGTTTTCGAACCGATGATTCGGCCGAAAACCCGTTTTCTTTTTTTATACTTCCGCGTTATAGATTTTTTTGAACTCTTCCCGGCGTCGTAAGGGAATGAGAAAGATGGCTCCGAAGGTGATGACGGCGCTCATCAGGAAGATCACGCGGTAATCGAATCCCCCGTATTCCGCCACGAACCCGGTGACGAGGGCGCCGATGATCGTCCCGATGTTCCACAAGAATCCCTGCGTGGAGTTGATCCGACCCCGCAATTGACCGGGGATATAAGCTTGCGTCGCACTCATCCGGATCGTATACGACGTCACCGACAGCAGCCCGTTGACAAACGAGATGCCGATGATGATCGCGAGCACGGGAATGAACAACAAAGTCGCGGCGATCAACTCGACGATGAGGTAGACCGAGACCGCGATCGCAAACCGCTTTTTCGGCGGATAGACAATAAAATAGTGGATGAACCCCCCGACGATCCGCCCCACCATGTTGGCGGACATCACGAAAGAAAAATCCTGGAGGGTGAATCCGCCTTCCGCCATGAAAAACGGTAATGTCAACAGATCATGGACGGCATAACCGAATGAAAAAGCCATAAATAACATCGTGATCCAGAAAATCCCCTTTTCTTTGCGGAAATATCCGAATCCTTCGCGGAAATCCTCGACGAATTGAAAATGAACGGGGGTTTTTCGGTTGACCGTTTCGTTGAACCGCATCGTCGTTTCGACGAGGGCGGCGATGAGGTAGGACAAGGCGTTGATGGCCATCAACCAGGCGATGCCGTGAACAAGATTCTCGGCCAGATAAGCGGCCAGCGGGGTCATGATCGCCCCCGCTACCGGCCACAGGAGACTGGCAATCGAATAGGCCCGGGAATGCTGACCTTTGGGGATCGCTTCCGGAAACAGGGTCATGAACGCCACTTGGTAAACCGTGTCGATCACTCCGAAAAATCCGGCCAATAGGGTGAAAACCAGGGTGTCGTAATAATCGAAAAATAAGGCCGTGGCCACTCCGGTGAAGCATAAAGCACTGAAGAAATCCAAAAGATAGATGATTTGAATCCGCGAATGGCGGTCGATGAAAGGCCCGATGAGGAACCCCGTGATCATCCGCGGCAGCAGGTTGGCGACCGTGAATAACGCCAACAACAACGGGGATCCGGTTTTTTGGTAGATCAAAACCCCGAATCCGAAGCCGGCGGCGGCGCTTCCCAACGCCGAGACGAACGAACCGATGGTCAAGATGCCGAAGTTGCGATTCCATAGTTTTTCCATGATCCTTCCTCCTCGGCCGGTGACATTCCTTTCTCATTATACCCCGAATTTTCGAAAAGACAAAACCCTTTTTGGGCAAAAAAAACGCCGTCCGAAGACGGCGTCGTTGAAACCGGAAGAGGAGAAACTTATTGGACTCCTTTTCCCATCGGCAGCATTTCTATCAGGATTTGGATTTCTTCAATCTGCGCTCCGGTGAGCGATTGATAATTGTATCCGGCGACGACAGCGACTTGAGCGAGAAGATCGTTGATCATGCCTTCGACATCGGTTTCCATGGCGTTGACTTGTTCGAGGGTCATTCCGTTGAGTTCCAGGAATTCGGCCGTCCGCATGAAGGTGAAGGCTTCGTTGACGATGCCGTCCACCAAAGCGCGGCGGGCGGGCGTCATGAAGCCGTTGAGACGGTTGGCGACCAGGATGATCTGAGCACGAACGTCGTACCCTTGATCATAGGTGTCGCTTTCCAGATAATCCGCTCCGTATTGGATGACGTTGTAGGCGTTGAGAGCCTGAGCCAAGTTGGAGAGATCGCCCGCGACGTCTTCGGCGATCATATAGTCGGTGAATTGGCCGAACAGCGCCAGGACGTTGGCATCCTGATTCGCCAGGGCGGTCTTGAAGGCGTTGATGAGGGCGGTGACATCGGCTTCGTCGACTTCGGGACCCTCCGTGTAGTTGAAGACAAGGGAAGGAACGATCGAGGCCGCAAAATCGATGATCGAGGCGAACTGAGCTTCGGAAACGGTGGCGAGGGAGGCGTCGATGACTTTGACGACTTCGCCGACCATCC
>ERZ795054.1028-NODE-1028-length-28500-cov-4.387309_pt1 | contig 28500 bp, 31 predicted proteins | sample MGYA00375138_ERZ795054 | MGnify/ENA primary metagenome ERZ795054 (study PRJEB30183, sample SAMN05720215) | anaerobic digester metagenome | isolation source: active sludge of municipal wastewater-treating anaerobic digesters | place: USA | collected 2014-12-23 ... | reverse complement strand
AGTACATAAACGGGGTAGTTGTGGGAAAGCTCCGGGCGGGGTTTTGGCAATTAAAAAGGGGCGATACTTTTCAGTATCGCCCCGGGGCTTCGTAATCTAGTAAGTGTTGAGGGGGGTCTCCAGGTCGGCCACCTTTTGCCAGAACATGGCGACCTTCCTGTCGGGGAAGAGGCTCTTCACATATTGCTTGACTGCTTTCGCGGAGGTGAAGATTTCGTCGTATTCGTCCACCTTGTAGCGACCTTTGGGATCGCACAGGATGATGACACCGAATTCGTCGTCGAGTTCGCACCCCTCGTCGCCGTAGCGGCTCGCAGGGTGGAGTCGTTCTTCCTTCTGCAGTTCGCGTTCCCGCTCGAGCTCCTGCTTGAAGCGAAGGTCCGCCATCTGCTTGTCCCTTGCATACTGGTCGCGTTCCTTCTTCATCTCGATCTCGGCGCGGTTCCGCTTCAGGTCGTTCGAGTTGCGGTTCGCCACGTCGTGGCGACGATTGCGGTTCTGTTCGGATTCCGCGATGCGCTCGACGACGACGGCGAGGCCGATGGTCTGGAACGTTTTCCTGTTGAAGAATCCTCCGGCGTAGACCGGCGTGGCGAGGCAGAAGGTGAGGATCGAGACGAGGAGGACGGTAATCGTGAATTTCTGCATTTTTGGTACCCCTTTCTTAACTTACTGATTGTTTAGGAACCTTTACCCGCCTAAATTTTTTAGTACTAGAGATATATTTGGGTCGTTTTATTTACCTTTCCAGATGGTTCAGTGTCTATATATCTTTATGGTATAAAATTTTGGAGGGTTTACTTTCTCTTTCAATTATAGCATAATGGATAAATAAAGTCAAATGGAAAAATTAGCTATCAAACTGCCTGATTCTCCCGGTGTTTATATGTTTAAAAAGGGGAGAAGCATCATATATATAGGAAAAGCGACCTCTTTGCGCGACCGCGTTAGGAGCTATTTTTCGCGTGGGGTTATAGAAACCAGGGGACAGGCTATTGTAAACATGGTAGAGCAAGCTGACGGCATTTCGGTTAAAAAAACTGATTCTGTGCTCGAGGCGCTTATTTTAGAATCTACGCTCATAAAAAAGCATCAGCCTAAATACAACATTCGCGAGAAGGATGATAAGAGTTATTTTTATGTCGTGGTCACCTCTGAAGACTATCCGCGTATTAAGACCATGAGGGGCAGAGATCTGTTCGCCGAAGATAGAAAAAATTTTTCTGAAATATTCGGCCCGTTTCCGCACGGAGGAGAATTGAAAGAGGCAATAAAAATAATAAGAAAAATATTTCCATTTAGAGAGAAATGCCTGCCTGCGCAGGCAGGCCTGCCTGGACTAGGTAAGGCTTGTTTTGAAGCACAAATAGGTTTGTGTCCGGGTGTTTGCGAGGGCCGGGTGACTAAAGCAGATTATGCGAGAAATATTAAGAACATAAAATTATTTTTTGAGGGCAAGAAGACAAAAATTCTTAATTCCCTCGAAAGAATGATGCACTCATACGCCAATGTCCACGAATTTGAAAAAGCGAACGAGATTAAAAAGCAAATATTTGGCCTTAAGCACATAGAAGACGTTGCTTTAATAAAAAACAAGGAGGGGCTCGGAGACGAATCAACCAATAGAGATGTTTTCAGAATAGAGGCTTACGATGTTTCTCATATGGGTGGTATAAACAGGATTGGAGTAATGACCGTCTTGGAAAATGGAGAAATTAAACGCTCTGATTATAGAAAATTTAAAATAAAAGACCCTACAAAATTGGCTGGAGACACAAACGATCTTAAACAGATACTGGATAGGCGCTTTTTCCACGAAGAGTGGAGGCTTCCGGATCTTATAGTGGTAGATGGGGCGGTTGCCCAAAAGAATGCCGCAGAAAGGATACTAGAGGGCCTGAGACTCAATATACCCGTGGTTGCTGTTACAAAAGATGAATATCATCGTCCAAAGAAAATACTGGGCAAGCGCGAAATTTACGGTAAATATGAAAGAGAAATTCTTATCGCCAATAGTGAAGCGCACAGATTTGCTGTGTCTTATCACAAAAAAATTCGCAAAATAATATGACCCCAGTAGGAAAGTTCAAATAGGTTTTTATATGAATTTTGGACGATATTTCTCGGAAGCGCCTACGGCTACTCATAAGGTAGTTTTTTGTTTTTTCTAAAAACTTCCTACGGGGTAAAAAAACTCCACGAAAATCTCGTGGAGGGTGTGAATGGTTCTATTTCTTGTTTTCGGGAGGCCTGCAAAAATATTTCTCGTCGGTTCTGTCCCGAACCAGGAAATAGAGAGGAGGAAGAATGTCGATGTTCAAGGCGTGAGACATGCCGCTGGTGCCGGTCGGGACCAGTGTATTAACTCCGACAACCTCGCAGTATTTATTCAGCATCGGTCCGCCGGAATTTCCGGGGTTGATGTGCGCGTCATGAAGAGTCCAACGTGCCTTCTTACTTTTGTAGCCGATCTTTCGATTGATTGCAGAGACGTAGCCCATATTAAAAGTATTAACATAGCCCAGAGGCGACCCCATCACATAGACGACATCACAGACCTTAATACTGTCCGGATTTCCTATGGGGAGCGGCTTCCATTTCTTAATATCCACGGAGAGAACGGCCAAATCGACATTGTTCAGCTTGTCGAGGTTGGCGATGATCTTGCATGAATATTTCTTGCCGTCGTGGTCAATGAAGACATAAGTGCTTTCTACGGCCATCTTGATGGTCCCGAGTTTTTTCAGAAAATTTTTATGTGTCTCGGGCAACTTACTCCAGACGGACAAAAATAATGCTATCGGGTTCGGGCAATTTACAACGTGCGCGTTCGTGAGGATATAGGGTCGGTCTTTGTCAAAGAACCAAGCGGTTCCGCTTCCACCATAGTCTAAATCGACCGGGAAAAGAGCAAAAAATATTTGCGCCCTCGGGTCGCCAAAATAAGCGCGATGAGTAACGTCGAGAAGCCCCACCGACTTTTTGCATTCCAGATAGATCTCTCTGCGAGTAAGCTCATGCTTGTTGTAAGGCGAGGTCACGGAAGAATCGCGAATAACGACAGCCGTAAGGAGACAAGTAGCAATAAGCCAAATAATCAAAAACAAAATAACATCTTTTCTTTTCACAAAAATTCCTCCTTCTTTAGTATTATTTTGTAAAAGGACAACGCGCCCTTATTTATAGTAGCATGCCCTGTTTCTTTAACAAGGCTGTAAATAAAAAAGCCCCACAAGCGTGTTGTGGGGCACAAGGATGAAGTTTTTACTCTATTTCTTTTCTTCGGGGGCCTTCTTAAGCCAAAATTCAGGGACCTTGAGAAGGTCGATGCGGTTGGCCATATATATGCCGCTAATGCTCGTCAGATAATTGTAGCTAAGGGTATTAATTCCGATGACTTCGCCTCTCCGATTAACGAGCGGTCCGCCGGAATTACCGGGGTTAACGTGGGCGGTAATCTGGATCCACGTGTTGAAACCGGAAGCGGAATATCTAAGAGGGCTGGTGAGTGCGGAAATGTCCCGGTCTTTCCCGCTGATGACACCGTCAGAGAAAGAATTGAAGAGGACGGCGAGCGGAGAACCGATCGCGTAGACTTGTTCGCCGACCCTAGCTTCGTCGGGATTTGCAATCGGGAGGGGGAGCCAGTGGTCAGTCAGGACCTTGAGAATGGCCATATCTTTATCGGGGAAATTAGATATCACACTGCAAGGATATTTTTTATGGTCGCCCATAATAAAAAAATATTCCGAGACGATATCATATTCCGAGTCGCCTTCGACTTTGGGAATAGGGATCTGTGTGGCGTCCTTCTCCACTTCAATAATTTGGCCGCCAACAACCGCTTTTGTGCAGCTATTGTCGGTATAGACGCGGTAGCCCTTCCGCATACCCGTCATTATTCTTGCGAAAGTCTCCGATTCCATTTTGGGAGCGGCGACGACGTGGCTATTAGTGGCCGCATAGGGGTAGTCTTTGTCGAAGTAGAAACCGGACCCGTAGATGGTCACTTGCGGGACCCCTAAAAATATTTGCATAACGGCTTGAACGACCGGGTTTTTGAAGCGAATCGTGTGAACCGCAAAAACTTGGCCAACGGAATTATGACAACGCCCGTAGACCCAGGCGCCATTGTTGGCAAAGCCAAAAATCTGGTCACCGGTCATGTGGGCGCAAAAAGTGAACATGAGAATCAGAGTGCAAATAATAGGAACGAGAAGAAACGGAACAATTTGGGCAATGAGGGGAATCTTCTTCATGGTAAACTTCCTCCTTTCTTATAGATTTTTCAAGGGACAATAACCTCAATATAATTGTATCACGCAATAAGAAGCAGCAAAGCGCAACAATACCAGATACTATAATTGTCGTAGGCGTCAACCCTGTAGTAGATTTTGGCAATGCGCTATGGCGCGTGGGCCATTTTCAATGGCCCGTTGCCAAAATTCACTACGGGGTCAAAAAATAAGGTATTTTTTCTCTTGCGACGGTGGTAAATAAATAGTAAAGTGTATTGTCGGTCTACGGGCCTATAGTTTAGTGGTAAAACGGTACATTCGCATTGTACAGGCGGCGGTTCGATTCCGCCTAGGTCCACCCCGTAGTGCGTTAAATTTAATTTTATGACATCAAAAGAAGTTCGGGCAAAATTTTTAGAGTTTTATAGAAAAAAGGAACATGCGATTATCGCGTCGGCTTCTTTGGTGCCTGAAAATGACCCGACAACGCTTTTTACGAGTTCAGGAATGCAGCCTCTAGTGCCTTATCTTCTCGGAGAGAAACATCCGATGGGTGTTCGGCTCGCAAACTCTCAAAAATCATTCAGGGCCGAAGACATAGACGATGTTGGGGACAACAGACACACAACTTTTTTTGAAATGTTGGGGAATTGGTCTCTTGGAGATTATTTCAAAAAGGAACAACTGCCGTGGGTATTTGAGTTTTTGACGGATGAGGTTGGAATAGACCCGAACAAACTATATGTGACCGTATTTGCCGGAGACAAAGACGCCGGAGTCGAGAGAGACGAGGAGTCGGTCAAGATATGGAAGGAGCTTTTTAAGAAAAAAGGAATAGATGCTAAAGACGTTGAGCTTATTACCGAGGAGAGGGGCGGTGAGCTCGGCATGCAAGGAGGAAGAATTTTCTATTATGGAGCCAAAAAGAACTGGTGGAGTAGGTCCGGCGTTCCAATGAATATGCCTGTGGGTGAGCCCGGCGGCCCTGATTCTGAGATATTTTATGAATTTATACACATAGAGCACAATCCAAAATTTGGAAAGTATTGTCATCCAAATTGTGATTGTGGTCGCTTCATGGAAATAGGAAATTCCGTCTTTATGGAATTCCAAAAACAGGATGACCCGCCTACCGGACAGGCGGGCGGCTCATTTAAAAAACTTCCACAGATAAACGTTGATTTTGGAGGCGGACTTGAAAGAATTGTTGCCGCTTCTAATGATAATCCTGATATTTTTGAGATAGATCTTATTTTTGACATTATTCAGGCCATTAAGATTGTTTCCTGCAAAAATTATGAAGGAGCCGACAAGGTTTCTATGAGAATTGTGGCGGACCATGTTCGTTCTTCGGTTATGATGATTGCAGACGGCGTTGTTCCGTCAAACTCTGAGAGGGGATATATTTTGCGAAGATTTTTGAGGCGCGCAGTGAGACACGCAGACAAGCTCGGAATGAAAGAGGGGGCTTTGGCTACTTTTGCTTCGCTTGTTGCCGAAAAATATAAGGGGGTTTATGACAATATAAATACAAACCTGATTGCAATCGCTTCCGAGATACAGAAAGAGGAGACAAGATTTAGGGAGACTCTGGCTTCGGGTATGAAGATGTTCGAAAAAATAAGCAAGAAGGATATCTCCGGTGCTGATGCGTTCGTGCTATTTTCTTCACACGGATTTCCGTTTGAGATAACAGCTGAATTAGCTAAAGAGAAAGGGGTAAAAGTTGATAAAAAAGGTTTTGAGGAAGAGTTTAGAAAACATCAGGAATTGTCGCGCGCCGGCTCAGAGAAGAAGTTCAAAGGGGGACTAGGCGGGCTTTCTGAAATTGAGACAAAGTATCATACCGCTACACACCTTTTGAATGCGGCGCTCAAAAAAGTTTTGGGAGAACATGTGTATCAGAAGGGGAGCAATATAACAGTAGAGCGACTTCGTTTTGATTTCCCAAATCCCGCTAAAGTGACCGATGAAGAAAAAAAGAAAGTAGAAGACCTGGTAAATCAGAAGATAAAGGAAGCGCTCCCTGTAAGTGTGGAAGAGATGCCTTTGGATAAGGCTCGCGAAGAAGGAGCGACGGGCATCTTCGGTGAAAAATATCCGGATGTCGTGACCGTATATACCATCGGCGAAAAAAATAATTATTTTAGCAAAGAGATCTGCGGAGGTCCTCACGTAAAGAACACGAGCGAATTGGACCACTTTAAGATTGCCAAAGAAGAGGCTGTTGCGGCCGGCGTAAGAAGGATAAAGGCCGTCCTGGAGTAGATTTTTTTCCGGTAATAAGATAACCTAAAGATAGGTCTTTAGGTTCTTTGATATTTTTAACGCAAAAAAATACACGGAAGGGGAGGAATTTTTGTGAGAAAAAATAGTATTCTTGTTCAGACATTATTTATTTCCGCGCTCATTATTTCATTTTCCCCTGCACTTGTTTTTGGCATCGAAACAATCCACGTTGCTAATTTCATGGACAACGTTCCGAGGATGGAAAAGATTTTTGATAATCAGATCGCTGAGCTTCGTGCACGAGGTTTTGGCGATGAGTTTCTCGGTGATCTTATGGTCCAGAGAACTTCGGTTACCGTTAAGGCGGCCAAGATGGACATAGCGCCGGGAAATATTCCTTTTGTGCCCGCAATTAGCGTCGGTTATGGTCTCACGGGCAGATGCGGTAGGCCCAAGCTGAAGGAAACTGATAGAAAGTTGGACATTGTTAACTTTAAGCAATTTTATCCGCTTTTAGGGGAGAGCAACTCTCATTCCGGACCATATTATGTGTTTGATGTTTCTTCCGGCGGCGATATGCTCGGGCTGACACCCAAGGAAGCCGCCAAAAAACTCGCTTCACTCGGGCGCAGACCTCTTAATGCCATTGAGGGCACCTTTATGTTCTTTCTCGGGGGCAATGCCGCGAGAAACGGCATGTGGTTTGCCGGCTCTCGTTGCAATGGGAAGACCCCGGTGGTTTATATAAAGGGCGACAAGATCCGCGTTGATGCGGAGAGCCCCGATAATAAGTATTCGGACCGCGGCACGGTCTCTTGCGTTAAAGAATAATTGTTTTGGGCGGACTACGGTCTGCCCTTTTTCTTTTCCACAAGCGGGCTGGAGAACTTGCGGCAAAAGAATGTTATAATTTAGAAGTGATAAACCCTTTTGTTTTTATAAAAAAGGAGGACGTTGTTGTGTTGGATATACGCGACGGATCTGTCGGGGGGATGATATTGACCGTGAACAAAGAGGGCGGGGGTGCTCCGATAAAAGTTTTTAGTGTTAGAAAAGAAATACCCTTCCAAAGAAGTTTCAATAATAAGCGCTTACTCGCCTCAATCTCTCAGGCCGTAGCGTTCGTCGCTCTGGCGATAAGGGATTCCGGTTTTAAGATACCGTCAAAAGTATTTTGTATACTTGGTCCTCACCTCCACGCTTCTCAGGTTAGAATAATTAAGAGTAAATATGACAAACCCGTTACTATTTCCGAAGAAGTTCTTCACTCTTTGATACTTCAAGATTCAAAAGAGTTTCAACAAAAGCATCTGTTAAATACAAATGCATCTGATTCCCCCAACGTTATGATGGAACACAAGATAACTCAAATTAAATTGAACGGGTATGAAACTAGCTCACCAATAAAAAAGAACGCATCTGAAATAGAGATTTCGGTTTTTGTGAGCATGGCTCCGGGTGAGTTGTTGGATAGTCTTAAAAAAAATATTTTTAAGAATTTGCATACCAACAAAATAGATTTTCATTCTTTTACTTTTGCGCTGTCGGATATTGTAAGAAAAATAGCCCCGGAAAGACCTAGTTATGTCGTCGTAAACATAGAGGATGAAATATCGGAAGTTTCAGTAATAAGGGACGGCGAAGTGGAGGATATCGCATCTTTCCCTGTTGGTATGAGCATGCTCACGAGGGTTATAATGGATAGATTCAATCTTTCTAACGAGCAAGCACTTTCTTATCTAAAATTATATTTGTCCGGATCTGCCGAGAAAGACCTGTCCGTAAAAATGGTGGATGCGATAGACAGGGCTATGGTCTTGTGGACCGACCATTTTTATGAAACCTTAAGAAAAATATCATTCCATCGTCTTTTGCCGGATATTTTTTATATCGCCACCGAAGAGACGTGTAAAGATGTTTTTATTAATTTTATTCAAAAGGCGGAGGTTTCGGGATTGCTGGTGACAAGCCGCTCGCCGCGGGTTGAGTGTCTTGAGCCAAATTTATTCGCCGAACTTTGTAAGAATATCAGCAGCTGCCCGGACGAGCTTCACTTGCTTGTTGATGCGATTTTTATAGACAAGTTTTACCGGCAGAATATTGCGCATCGTTGGGGAGAAGAGAAGAGGTATATTTTGTAGTGTAAAAATTATTAATTTTTAAAATCCAATGAGAAAACAACCATTCAAAGATTTTATTTCCGGAGCGGGCAGTAGGGCGGAGCGTCCTGTGCATAAGGATCTTTATGAAGAGGTGCCCAGACGGCGAACCCCCGTGAGTTTTTCTCTAGACAAGAAATCGGGGAAAAGATTTTTTAGTGCTACAAGCACAAAGACCATCATCTCCGTTTCAACAGCCCTCTTGCTCGCGTTTATTTGGTTCTCGTCGGCTTATTCAAGCGTGGTCGTTAAGGTAACCCCAATCTCAGAAAACGTTTCTATGGATGACGCTTTCGTTGCTGTTTCTGTTAAAGACGCGGTGAAAGACGGCGTTGTTTTCAAGACCATGAAAGTGGAGGAGAATGATTCTCTCCCGATAGCCGCCACTGAATCAAAGGCCGTATCACAAAAAGCGAGCGGTGAAATAGTTGTTTACAATAATTACAGCACCGCCTCCCAAAAGTTGGTAGCGGGCACAAGGTTTGAATCTTCTGACGGCAAAATATTCAAAATAGACAAGGCGGTTACAATCCCGGGCAAGCAGACGGTTTCCGGCAAGTTGGTGCCGGGGTCGCTAACAGTTACGGTTTATGCCGCCGAGGCGGGTAAGGAATACAATATAAAGGCATCAGATTATACCTTGCCGGGTCTTAAGGGCAGTCCAAGATACACAAGCGTATACGGTAGGGGCAAGGGGGATATGTCCGGCGGTTATGTCGGTGAGATGAAAATAGTGTCTCCGACAGATGTTGCTCTCACAAAAAAGAAGCTTGAAGATTCTTTGACGAAGAAATTGAGAGAAAAAATCGCGTCGGAAGTTCCGGCCGGATATATTGTTTACGAGGATGCGATGTTCGTTGATTTTGAAGATAACATAAAACAACTTGGCTCAGAATGGGAGGGGGACAAGGTGTATCTCAAAATGAAGGGGTCCGCCGGCGCGTTTATGTTCGATATGAAAGAGCTTGCTACCGCAATGACAAAGAAAAAACTTCCTTCCTTAAATAATTATGATGTTCATTCGAATGAACTTCCCGCCCTTGAGTTTAAGATTTTGGTCAAGGAGGGTGTTTCTCCGGATTCAAGTAAAATGTTTACTTTCAAATTGAACGGAGACGCAAAGGTCACCTGGAACTTGGACGTAGATAATTTCAAGAAAGACCTATTGGGCATCAAAAAAGAGAATTATCAGGACATTTTTAAAAAATATCCGACGATAGAAAAAGCTGAAACAATATTTAACCCGTCTTGGTCCGGGAGTTTCCCTGATGAGGTGGGCAGGATAACGGTCGAGTTAATAGAAGACTAATTTTGAAAGATGGTTGCGGGACAAGCCCCCACACCATAACGAGGCAATTAAGTATTATCAAGTAAAATAAGGATTTATTGGCGGTAGATAAGGGGGTTGACCCCGTAGTTAATTTTAGCAACGCACATAGCGCGGCCATCGGCCATCGCCAAAATCTACTATGGGGTTGACTTATTGGGCTCTTTTCTGCTATCATACTCTGACGTTAAAAAATGGATATAAAAGTTACAAACAGCTCATCGACGGGAGCGGAGGTCGAGGGCGTAGTCGTGGAGTCTTTGCCTAATACAATGTTTCGAGTTGATATTGGCAACGATAAGGTAATACTCACGTATCTTTCCGGAAAAATGCGGATCAATAGGATAAAAATATTGATCGGCGATAAAGTAAGAGTCCAGTTGGATTCACACGGAGAGAGAGGGAGAATAGTAAGAAGAATGTAAACGATGAAAATAAGATCCTCAACAAAAAAAATGTGTGCGAAGTGTAAATCGGTCAGAAGAAAGGGCCGTGTTTATGTTATTTGCGAAATTGCAAAGCATAAACAGCGACAGGGTTAATTTTAATTAAGAATTATAAAAACTTTTCATGAGAATCTCAGGTTTAACAATACCAGATAATAAAAGATTGGAGGTTGGTCTAACTACGCTTTATGGAATAGGCAGACCGATTGCTCAGTCAATTTTAGACAAGCTAGGAATAGATAGGGGCGCTAGACCGGGAGATCTTTCCGAAGAGAAAGAGAATGCTCTCAGAAAAGAAGTTGAAAGCAGGACAATCGAGGGAGAATTAAAAAGAGAGGTGGCCGGAAATATCAAGAGACTCAAGGATATAAAATGCTACAGAGGCCTCAGACACATGAAGAGCTTGCCATCAAGGGGACAGAGAACGAAGACCAACTCCAGAACAAGAAGAGGAAACACAAGAAAGACGATGGGTTCGGGAAGAAAGAAGGTTGAGAAGAAGTAGTTAACCCGCCAAAATTTTCTTAACAAAGAAAATTAGATGATAAAAGTTAACTTCACAGAGACGAATATAATTTTAAGAAAAATATTAAACAGTTAAAAAATTTAGGAGGGTAAAACTAATTGGTCAAAAATGTCTACAGATACAAAAACAGTTAAAAACGAAAACGCAGAAATCAAGGATACAAAGGCCGCGGCTCCAAAGGTGCCTAGACACAAAATGTCTACAGGTATCCTCTTCGTGCAAGCAACATACAATAACACCAAGGTTTTGTTGGCAGACAGCAAGGGTAACGCTGTTGCCGCTTCTTCTTCCGGTACATTAGGTTTCAAGGGTGCTAAAAAAGGCACTCCTTTTGCTGCGGCTAAAGTCGGCGAGTTACTCGGAGACAAGGCTAAGGCTATGGGAGTTAACGAGGTTGACGTGGTCGTTAGCGGAGTAGGTGCGGGAAGAGAGTCCTCAATTAGAGCTTTCTCTTCTAAGGGGATAGGGATCTTATCCATTACAGACAAGACTCCTGTGCCACACAACGGACCAAAGCCAAAGAAACCAAGAAGAGTATAATTAATTCTTTCAATATAAAGTAATGTTAAGAGGACCAAAGTATAAAGTATGTAGAAGGGTCGGCGGAATGGTTTTTCCACAATGCCAGAGCCCAAGGTATACATCTACCCTTACAAAGGAGGGTGCTAGAGGCGGCCGAAAGGGCAGACCAAAGCCAAAATCAGAATATGGCACACAGTTCCAGGAGAAGCAGAAGGCCAAATTTACATACGGAGTTACAGAAAGACAGTTTGTGAACTACGTTAATGCCTCTAAATCTTCAAAAAAGGGCAATCCTGCAAACATGCTTTGCCAGGCTCTCGAGACAAGACTCGATAACGTTATTTTCAGACTCGGTTTCGCGTCATCCAGAGCATTTGCAAGACAGATGGTCTCGCACGGACACATTTTGGTGAACGGAAAGAGATTAAACACTCCTTCTTATGGAGTTAAGCTCGGAGACAAAATTTCCGTTAGACAGTCCAGCCAGAAGAGCCCTCTCTTTGCAGAACTTAAATCTAAATTAAAGGATTTTAAATTCCCAAAGTGGTTGAAGTTTGACTTAGATAAGTCGGTTGCGGAGGTTATATACCTTCCGGAGCTTGCCGACGGAGATCAGACTTTGAACCTAAACGTAGTTATGGAGTTTTATAGTAGAACATAGTTTTTAAATAATTTAGTTTAATTTTAAAATAATATGTTGGATTTCAATATTGTTCTACCATCAAAGCCGAGAGTCTTTTCCGAGACGGAGTTGAAGGGCGTGTATGAGATAGACGGATTGTATCCCGGATACGGTCACACTTTAGGTAACTCCCTAAGAAGGATAATTTTGTCCTCTCTTCCGGGCGCTACAATTACTTCCGTTAAAATAGAGGGAGCCGACCATGAATTTTCTACCTTAGAGGGTATCAAGGAGGATGTTATAGCAATAGTTTTGCACCTTAAGAAACTCAGGTTCAAAGTAGACAAAGATGAGCCTCAGGTTGTATATCTCAAGGCTTCAAAAGTCGGAGATGTTACCGCCGCCGATATAGAGGAGACGGCTTCTGTAAAGATACTAAATCCCGAACAGCACATCGCAACTATCACAGACAAGAACACAAAATTAAATATTGAATTGACTGTTGAAAAAGGTTTCGGCTTCGTCCCAAAGGAGCTTATCAATAAGGATAAGGTTGAGATCGGCACGATTGCAGTTGATGCGGCTTTCTCTCCAATAAGAAGGGTCAACTACGAAGTTGAAAATATGAGAGTCGGAGACAGAACAGATTACAACAGACTTCGATTATTTATTGAGACAGATGGAACACTTACACCAAGACAGGCTCTTGAGAGATCAATAGAGATAATGATTTCCCAGCTCAAGTCTGTTATCGGTTTCGTGGATGAAGAGGAAACAAAAGAAGAGGTAAAGAAGGTTGAGGAAGTTAAGGAGGAAGTGGCGGAAGAGAAGGCCGCAGCTCCCGAGGTAAAGGCTGAAAATCAGGAAGAGGTTCTAAAGATGAGAATTGAGGACCTCAAGCTTTCCGGAAGAACAATGAAAGCGTTGTCTGAGGCAAGCATTAGAACAGTCGGCGGACTCGCCAGAAAGAAAGAAGATGATCTTCTTGAGATCGCAGGACTCGGCGAAAAGGGTATAAATGAAATAAAGAAAGTTTTGGGTAATCTTGGGATAACCCTAAAGTAAGTAAAATTTTATGAGACACCACAATACCAATAGAAAATTTGGCAGAGAGACAGACCAGAGAACAGCACTTCTCCGATCTTTAGCCTGCAATTTGATCAACTACGAAAAGATGATCACAACAGAGGCCAAGGCGAAAGAGATAAGACCTTTCGTTGAAAAGCTTGTTACAAAGGCGAAGGAAGATAATGTCGCCACAAGAAGACTTGTAAGCCAGTACTTGGTGTCTCCAAAACAAACCGCTAAGATTTTTAAAGAAATAGCCCCTAAATATAAAGATCGAAAGGGAGGCTACTTGAGAATTGTAAAATTAGGCCAGAGAGGCGGAGACGGAAGCAAAATGGCCATAGTAGAATTTGTATAATTATATGGCAAAGAAAGAATACACAATAGATGCTATCAACAGAACAGTAGGAAGGGTTGCTTCCGAGGCTGCGATGTTGCTCATGGGCAAAAATTCTCCCGAGTATGAATCAAACATTGCTCCAAAAGTTACTGTTAAAATTATAAATACAGGAAAGGCCAAAATCCCTGCCGCAAAAATGAAGGGAAAAGAATATTTGAGACACTCTCAGTATCCCGGAGGACAGAAGTCCGAAACAATGGAGAGGGTTGTCGCAAAATTCGGTTATGGAGAAGTTTTCAAGAGGGCCGTTTACGGAATGCTCCCAAAGAACAAGTTGAGGGCTGTAATGATCAAAAATTTAACGGTTAGCGAATAAAATTTATGGCAAAAACAACAGAAAAATATTTCGAAGCCGTTGGGAGACGAAAGTGCTCCGTTGCCAGAGTTAGGGTCTGGCCCGCTTCCGGCACAAAGAGCACGGTTGTGGTAAATGAGAAGGACATAAAGGAATACTGGAATACCGCCGACAGCAGACAGAAGATTACCGACCTCGTAAACAGAGCAGATCTCAAAGACAAGCTCAAGGTTTCTATCAAGGTTAACGGAGGAGGAATGAGCTCACAGGTAGACGCCGCTCTTCTTGGTATCGCAAGAGCCATCACAAAGATGGACGCCGAGATGAGAAAGCCTCTCAAGAAAGAAGGACACCTAAAGAGAGATCCGAGAGTAAAGGAAAGAAGGAAGTTCGGATTGAAGAAAGCTCGAAAGGCGCCACAGTGGAGCAAGAGATAAATTTAAAATGCCTCGCACATTGCGAGGCATTTTTATCTCTTGCGGAAATGTGGCGAAAGGGTGGTCGAGGGGAAGAATTCCCCTTGTGTAGGAGAGCAGGGCTTTGCCCGTCGAGGACTGTGGGTCCTTGAATGCGGAGCATCCACAAGTGGTCAAAAAGATAATAAAAGATTCCCGCTACCAAGCGGGAATTTTTTCTTTTTGTCGCTGCGGAGTAGGAAAGGGGTCGGGAAAACTCTATTTTTCCCGTGAAGGAAAACAGCGAAGCGTTAGAAACCGCGGGTTTCTAAATGCGGAGCATTCCTCACTGGAGCAAGAGATAACTTTAAAAACGCCTCGCAATCTGCGAGGTGTTTTTGTCTTTTGTGGCGAGATGCCTATTTTTTCCCTAATCGCGATTCTCTAATACATTCAACAATTGCCGGAATGATAGACACAATAATTACGAACATTATCGCGGCGGAGAAGTTGTCTTTTACGATCTGCACATTTCCAAAATAGTATCCGCCGAAGAGAAATAGCGCTACCCACGACAAGCCTCCCGCAATATTGTAAAAAATAAAACTAGAATAATTTAAGCTTCCAAAACCTGCAAAGAACGGCGCCATGGTTCTTATGACCGGCACGAAGCGCGCGATAAAAATGGTTTTGTTCCCGTATTTTTCATAAAATCGTTCTGTTTTTTCTACATATTCCTGTTTAACGAACGGGATATTTTGCCCGTTCTTTATTCTGTAGCTGAAATATTTTCCTATAGAATAATTTACGCTATCTCCGAGAATGGCCGCAACGCTAAGTATTATTAGTAAAAAAAAGATATTTAAGTCGCTATTTGCGGTTATCATGCCCGAAGCAAAAAGCAACGAATCTCCGGGGAGGAAAGGTGTAAACACCATACCTGTTTCCAGAAATATTGTTAAAAATAGTATAAGGTAAGTTTCAGAGCCGTAGTTGGCGACTATTTGCACAAGATATTTGTCTATATGAAGCGCAAATTCTGCAAGCTTAAGCAAGGTTTCCATTCAATAACTATATATCAAAAAAGGCCCCTAATAAAGGGGCCTAAACTATTTTGCTTTTTGTCTAAGAAATCCGACACCATGCCAGAACCTCACGAATTGCTTAACTGCAAGGAAGGTGTTCTGCGTTTCAGATACCTCTTGCCAGCGCTCAAAATCATTCATTGTGATATCTCCCTCAATGAGCATGATTGCTTGGGTCATTTCTCCGCACCAGAAACCCTTAACAGGTTCTTTCAGGAAGAAGATGGCCCTATGCGCTCCGTCTCCGAGTCGCTCGCCGCGCACATCTTCCGCATATTCAAATTTGATGTGCTCGGTCCTGAGCACTGATACCATCTTTTTCTTGAGGGAGCTTTCTTTTTTCGGAATATGGTTTGCCATTAGGCAGGCCGGTTTTTGATAGATCCCGCGAGCGTTGTTTTCTCTCGTGGATACCGGCTCGAGCAGACCATGTTTTTCCCAAAAAGAAATGTATTGAGGTAGCACAATAAAAGTAAAATAGTTGGCATCGCGGAGCTCTCTCCGTTGGCGCCAACAATTCATAGTTAGCTTGCCGCCTTTTACTTCAAAAGACTGGACCGGTTCATGACAAAACGGAACCATGATTGGTCCGTCGGGTAGCCAGAAATCGATTTGGCGCACGCCGGGTTTCGAGGGCGTCTCGCCATCTTTCGCGGTTGTCTCTGGGGTTTCCGAATATTCTTCTTTTTGAATAATCTTTTGAGTTTCAATTTCCTTCGAATATTCAAAACGAATATTGTGCTTCATTAGAAGTCGTGCGAATCTGATCTCCGTTTCGTTATTTCTAAGAATATTGTGTTTGATGATAAGGGCGACAAGCTTTCGCAGTTCTTGCTCGTCCTTTTCAATGTTGTTCCTAAAGATGAATTTCGCGGTCGCTGCCTCGTCCGCGGTAGCAAATTCCATGTGGTTGAAGCGGAAGGCCTCAGGAGGCTTCTTCTCGATCGGAATAGTGCACGATTCCTCAATTTCATCTTTTCTACGTTGTTTCTTTCGTTTCTCCTTACTGCGTTTACCCAAAACGTATTCCTCCTTTCGAGAGATTTTTTAATGTCGAATTTGTTTGCCCGCCAAAATTTTATAGTTAAATTTAAACGAGATAAATATTTATTATATTCGTTATTGTTTCTTCCAAGACTACAATAGTCTGATGAAAAATTTAGGAGGGCGAAGTTGTCAACGAGCCTTTATTCTACTAATATACTCAAGATAATCATGAAAAACAAGAATTTCTGGCAAAAACTAAAACTTACAAAAAGGCCCTTTTTCTGTATCGCGCCGATGGCGGATGTTACTGATGCGCCGTTCCGAAAAATGTTCTCCAAATACGGCAAGCCCGATGTAATGTGGACTGAAATGGTATCTTGTGACGGCCTTATGCACGAGGAGAAGGCCGAGCAAAAACCGCGCGGCTCCAAATATCCTGCCAGAGACCGCTTGGCTCTTAGTTTCATTTACGATGAATCAGAGAGGCCGATCGTGGCGCAGATATTCGGCGGAGATCCGGAAACTTTTCGCGAAACTGCAAAATATGTCCGAGAACTAGGATTTGATGGAATCGACATAAATATGGGGTGCCCTGACCACGGAATAAATAAACAAAACGCCGGAGCGAATCTAATAAAATCACCGAAGCTTGCGCAGGAGATAATAAAAGCGACAAAAGAAGGCGCGGGAGATATTCCTGTTTCTGTAAAAACACGAATTGGTTTCAATAAAAACGAAATAGACACATGGATACCGGCAATACTTTCAGCCAAGCCTGCCGCGCTCACTATTCACGGGAGGACAAGGAAGGAGATGTCAAAGGTTTCCGCACACTGGGACGAGGTCGCGAAGTGTGTGGAATTGGCCAAGGATACTGATACGGTAATTATCGGAAATGGCGATGTTAAAAGTCTAGAAGAGGGGAGAAAGAGGAGAGATGAATCGGGCGTAGACGGAATTATGGTTGGAAGGGGAATATTTGGGAATCCGTGGTTCTTCAATGAAAAAATAAAAAAGAGCGATTTGCCTCTTTCTGAAATATTAAAAGTAATGCTAGAACATGCGAGACTTTTTGAAGAGCTTCTGGGTGGCAAGAAGCCGTTCGTTCTTATGCGCAAACATTTCGGCTCATATGTCGGCGGTTTCCCCGGCGCAAGCGAACTCCGCGCAAAATTGATGACAACCGAATGCGCAGATGAAGTAGAGAAAGTAATTAAAAATTTCGAATTATAAATTACGAATTAAATTATTTGCGACGCACAAGTGCTGTCATTCCGACCTTGTGGAGGAATCGCTTGTTATTCCGTGAATTTACTCTATAGGGATTTCTCCATAAAGTCGAAATGACCGGCATATTGAATAAAATAAAACCCCTCCGAAGAGGGGTGATTTTAAAAGAGTGGTGAGCAAACTAAGAAAGAGACATGTCCTCCTGACTTTCCTTAATATTGTAGTACATGTTTCTATAGTCTCTCATGGCTCCGAGCATGATAAACCTTGCCATCAATACGAATATACCCGTCGCCTCAAACAATATGATGATTGCCAAGATAATGTGAAGTAGCGGCGCTTCTTTTGGTACCGCAGAATTCATCGCGGGAATCAGTTTATATAGGAGGCCAAGATATACACAGAGGCCCATCAGCCGAGCCGTTGCCCTTGGGAAAAGCCCTACGATAACAGTTGTGATTAGAGTGATAAGCAGGATTACCACAAACATGCCAAGGAGCATCAGGGGAGTTTCCATCTCTGAGTACCTCTCTTTCACTAGCAAGCTAGTGACCCGGTGGCCTTTGGCCGTTATCGTTAAGGGCCCCTTGATCTTGTCGAAGAACTAATTTTAAATACAAACTATCACAAATGATCTCTGTGTCAAGTAAGATTTACATTATTTTTTTAGTATAATTCTTTCTATGCAACAAAATCTGCTCGAGGTGTGGAACAGCTCAATTTCCGAGCAAGTAAACAAGAAAAAAGACGAGGTTATTAAGAAGCGCGAAGCCGCAGGATATGTTCCGCTCGCCGAATATGTTTTTGAAGATTTCAAAAAACAGTTGAGAGACACAAACAAAGACGTTGAGGGTTTTGATACTGTTGAAATCGAATTTATTGATCGTGAAAAATTTAATGCAGATATCGCAATAAAGGTTCCGCACCTAATGAAGACTTATGGGATTCCAACATATACCAAAGAATACATTCCGCAGATAATTTCAAACTTAGAGCGGTCTAGTTTCGTGAAGGAGCATATAGAAAAAATAACCCCAACCGGTATTTATATAAATCTCCTTATGAAGCCGGGATGTTTCTCTTGCCTTATAAACAATGTGCTCGTGCTTGGTGATAGATATGGATATTCCGACAAGCACAGGGGAGAAAGCATTGTTCTGGATTATTCAAGTCCGAATATGGCAAAGCATTTGCATGCGGGGCATGTCCGCTCGACAATAATCGGTGAAGTTTTGGCAAAGATATATGAAGCGACCGGTTATACGGTTCACAGGTTAAACTATCTTAACGACTGGGGAGGAATGGGCGCGATAATGGAGGCGTATTTAAGGTTGAAAGATAAAAATGCTTGGTCACTAGACCTATCGGGCAATGATATGCTCTATCAAGTTTATTTAATCGTGAGAACGGCAGAAAAGATGTCTACCAACAAAAGTGAATTTGATAAGTTTTTGTTGGGCACGGACCAGAATGATGTAATAAAAAAACTATTAGGAGATTTTGCCGACTTCGCGGAATACAAAAATAAATATGTAGAATTTGTAGAGGCCGGGAAGGAGCGATTTAGAAAATTGGAGGATGGCGGCAAGGATGAGTTTGCTCTCTGGCAGAAGATGCGCGAATGGAGTCTCTCTGAATTCAATAAGTTTTATGAAATTTTAAATATTAAGCACGACTATCTGCTCGGCGAAAGTTTTTATGCGAAGAGCGGGGCGGATCTCGTCAAAGAACTTTTAAAAACCGGCGGTGCTGTGCAGTTCACGCAAGAATTGGCGGATGTCGAGATAAAGAAAGCACAGTTGGCATTTGAAGCAGGAACGATAAAGAAGGCTGTGCTCGAGAAGCTTCTTGAGGAAATAAGTCACGATATTGGCGCATATGTAATTATGCTTCCTTCGGGGTCTAGAATGGTCATTATGAGGGCTGATGGAGCCACTATTTACGCCACAAGAGACCTTGTAAGCGCAAAACACCGCCTAGAAACGTTCATTCCATCCCGACTGGTCTATGAGGTGGGTCAGGAGCAAACAGAGCATTTTAAGCACCTTTTTGAGGCCGTTTTGACGCTTAATTTAAACAAAGGGGCAAATATTGGTCTAGAACACGTTTACCACGGATTTTATGTAGATGCGGCGACCGGGCAGAAGCTTTCGAGCCGTGAGGGTGCCCAGAACGTGGTTTCGCTTGTGGAAGAATCAATCAAATATTTCAGGAACAAATACGAGGAAAGGAGCACCGGCGAAAAGGCGCAGAATTTTACTGATGAAGAAAAAGAAAAGAATTCAAAACTGCTCGCAGTCGGCTCAATTGCTTTCAATGACATAAAACAGGACAAAAAATTCCCAATCGCTTTTCATAAAGAGCTCGACAAAAATATTCGCAATTTCGAAGAGTCGGGTGGAGCATATATAATGTATTCCATTGCGCGTGCGAGAAGCATATTGAGAAAGTCAGACAAAAAAGTTGAAGATATAAATATAGATACATTAGATTTCTCTAAGCTTGAAAATGTTGAGATCAGCTTAATCAAGAAGGTCGCCGAATTGCCGATAGTGGTGAGGAAAGCCGCCGAGACAGACAATCCCGCCACGCTCGCCGAGCACCTACTGCATATTGCGAACGACTACAATAGCTATTACGAGAATTTTGATGTATTGGAATCAGGCAAGCTTGTATATCCGCACCGCCTTCTCATTTCTAGCGCGGTAGCGACAGCAATGGCAAACGGTCTGAAGTTGTGTCATGCCGAGGCGCCGGAACGAATTTAAGGTTAGTTATAAAGTTGAAAGTTATAATGTTATAAAGTTTCGATGAAAATAGAAAAATTCGAGGACATTCTGGCTTGGCAGAAATCAAAGGAACTCACCTTGAGTATTTATAAAACTCTCAAAGACTGCCGAGACTATAGTTTCAGAGACCAAATACAGCGAGCGGCTGTGTCGGTAATGAATAATATAGCAGAAGGTTTTGAACGTCATACCAATAAAGAGTTTATAAGTTTTCTGTATATCGCAAAGGGCTCGTGTGGTGAGGTGCGCTCCATGTTAGACTTAGGGTTAGACCTTGGTTACTTTACGAAGAAAGAACACGACAATTTTAAGCAGGTTTCTATTGACGCATCCAAGTTGATTTCCGGGTTTATTAAGGTTTTATAGTTTAGACTTTAAAACTTTTAACATTATAACCTTATAACTAATCTCACATGAGCATCGCACTATATAGAAAATATCGTCCAAAGAATTTTAAAGAGGTCCTCGGGCAAGATAATATCGTCCGCGCTCTTTCCGGCTCTATAGACGAGGATAGAATATTCCACGCATATCTTTTTATCGGGCCACGAGGAACGGGTAAAACAAGTATCGCGAGAATTTTTGCGAAAGAGATTGGCACGTCGGAAAAAGATATTTATGAGCTTGATGCGGCTTCAAATACAAGCGTTGAAGATATAAGAGAGATCACAGACGGCGCGAGGACGCTCCCGTTCGAATCAAAACGCAAGGTTTATATCATCGACGAGGTTCACATGCTTTCAAAGAGCGCTTTTAATGCCTTCTTGAAGACTCTCGAGGAGCCGCCTGCGCATGTTATGTTCATCTTGGCTACTACCGAAGCTCACAAGGTGCCTGACACGATCGTGTCTCGCTGTCAGTCGTTCACATTCAAAAAACCTTCAAATGAGATATTGAAAAAGGCTGTAGAAAGAGTGGCGAAAGGCGAGGGGCTAACAATAGACAAAAGCTCCGCGGACCTGCTGGCGCTTCTTGGCGACGGCTCTTTCCGAGACACGATAGGTCTTTTCGAGCAGGTTTCAAATATTTCAAAGGACAAGAAGATAACCATAGACGACATTGAGTCAATTACCGGCTCTCCTCGCGGCGAAGTCATTCATTCTCTTATAAAAGAGATATTAGAAAAGAATCTTGAGGCCGCCCTCGTTCTTCTTCGCAAGATTGCAATCAAAAATATCGACATGAAGATATTTTTGAAAATGCTTCTTCGCGATATTCGCTTGGTGATGCTTCTCAAATTCGCCCCCGAAATGGAAAAAGAAATATTGTCTGAAGTTTCTGATGACGAGGCAAAGGTATTTAAGGAATTAAAGGGCCACAAAAATATTGCTGTTTTGCCGCAGGCGTTAAAGGAGCTTATTTATGCCAATCACGAACTAGGCCACGGAAGCATACCGGAACTCCCAATCGAACTTGCCTTAATTCGCCTTTTGGGTCAAACCAATTGAGTTTGTAACGTTTTAATGTTATAAAGTTATCAAGTTTTTTGGTCGTCATTGCGAGCGTAGCGCGGCAATCCAGTTGGTAACTGGTGTCATCCTCGGCTCGATCGGGGATCCATAGTTCTTTATTGTTGACAATATCATTGCGGGATCGTCTAACTTGCCCCGCCCAAATTTTGATGAAAGCCTTTCTTTATATTTTGGAAAATACGGCAAAAAGTCATTATGTTGGTATTACGGAGTCGGAGCCAGAAAAAAGATTAATTAGACATAATAAGGGTGACGTATTTTCTACAAAATATAAACGGCCGTGGAAGTTAATATATGTTGAAGAGTTTGAGAATATGAAGGAAGCACGTCTGCGGGAGAGACAAATAAAGTCCTGGCACGGCGGAAATGCTTTCAGAAAGTTTCTTGTCAAAGCTGCGGGATCGTCTAACGGTAGGACATGAGCCTTTGAAGCTCAGTATCTTGGTTCGATTCCAAGTCCCGCAGCTTTGACCGGAAAATTTGGCGGGGTGAAGTAGGACATGAGCCTTTGAAGCTCAGTATCTTGGTTCGATTCCAAGTCCCGCAGTAGATAATGAAAATTTATGAAAGCGAGAAACACACCAGACACAATAATTGAGAAAATTTATAACAACCAAGAAAAAATATTCTCAAATATAGACAAAGAGAGTGTCGACACTTATCAATGGTTAAATACGGCATATAATAGTGGCGGTATTGACCACAATCGTGTTTTTCAATTTGTATTTCGATCTTATTATAGACTAGACGGTGCGGGTTTAAGTCAAAATCAAAAAAGAACCTTTTTCGATTTAATGACTAATAAGATAAGGGACTTGGAAAAAATATTAGACGCCCTATACCAATTACCGACCCTACGAGGCAATAACACCATCCAATTTAGTTTTGCGACAAAATTAATTCATACAATAGACAATAATGAACCAATTTTTGACGCCGAAGTATCAAATGTAATTCAGAGGCGAGTAGCGGGAAATAATAAAGAGCAAAAAATTCAATCCTGCGTAGAGTTGTATAATTTTCTAAAAAGTTTGTATTTAAAACTTCTTTCAGATGATAAAATTAAAGAGCTAATTTCTATTTTCAGAAAAGAATTTGGCGTTAATAAGTATCAAGTGTCGGACATTAAAATACTAGATTTTATCGTTTGGACGCTGGGAAAGTTGGAGAAAATGGAAAATAAAATTTCATGAAAATTCCAAAGCAATGTAGAAAGTGCAAAAATGATGCGATAAAGGAGATTGTATATGGAAATCCCGGACACATCTCTGATTGTTCCAAAATTATCGGAGAAATGAATTCTGGGCGGGCTAAGTGGCATTGTGGCCACTGTCATTGGGAGTGGGGGCCGAAGATGGGAAGATATAATACAAATAGAACAAAGCGTGGCGAGATTCGTAAGGCGATATTTACATTCAACGGCTACAATTATTGTGGTGGTATAAAGCGTTGCGGATACCTTGCGAACAGGATGGTCAAAGAATATAAGATTAAGAAAAAATTTATTAAATATTCGACAGCTGATTTAATGTCGTGTATTTTTTATGAAGGTAGGCGTGCCCATTTTGGAATACCACCGAATAGGCAATATTATCTATTTCTTATAAAAGAAGTAGAAAAAAGACTTACGGAAAAATAGAATATAGGGTTAGTGCTGTGCACAACCTACATCTTCGATTCTTTGTAAAGTCTGCCACCTTCTCGAATAATTGAAACGGTCAGTAAAAACATAAAACCCTCGGCGCGTTAGCATCGAGGTTTTGTATTTGTAGTATAATTACCTCGTGGAGCGTATTTATTTTAAAATCGGGATTGTTTTTGTCCTTATTGGGGCGATTTTTTATAACTCGTATTTTAGGAATCAGAAGGCGGTTCCAGCACCTGTGGTGGCGCAGAAAGAAGAAGCCATAATCATCACCGAAGAGGTTGGGGCCGTTACTCCCGTTGTAAATACTCCCGAAGTGTTGCCCGCCCCGGAATCCACAAAAATATTGATAGTAGGAGATATTCAGCTAGATAGATATATAAGAAAAGTCGGTAATATGAGTGGAGGAGATTTTATTTTTTCCTGCATAGACCCATTTTTATCCGATTATAATTTTGTTGTCGGAAATTTAGAGGGGCCTATTACCGAAAATACTTCAATAAGTATGGGGACGGTTATAGGTAGTCCCGAAAATTATGTTTTCACATTTCCAACGACGAGCGCGGAGTTGCTTGCAAGGCACAATATAGAGGTTGTTAATTTGGGCAATAACCATATCGGCAATTTTGGAATGAGTGGATTTTCTTTAACAAAAGAATTTTTAAATATAGCGGGTGTTAATTATTTTGGCGGCATAATAGGGGACGAGCCAATATATAGCAGAGAAAACATTTCTTTTGTCTCATATAATGAATTTGGAGGGCAATCTCCCGAAAAAGTCGCCGAGATCATAAAAAGCGAAAAACAAAATGGAAAAATAGTCATCGTGTATGCCCACTGGGGAGACGAATATATAGATTCTTCGCCGAGACTGAGAGGCAACGCAACACTATTTGCAGAAAGTGGCGCCGATCTTGTTGTAGGCTCGCATCCTCACATTGTTTTGTCTAGTGAGCATATCGGCAATACCGCCGTGTATTATTCCCTTGGAAATTTTGTTTTTGATCAATACTGGAACGAGGAAGTCTCAACCGGTCTCACCTTGGCGCTAGATATAAAAGACGGCAAGATCAATATTAGCGAATTCCCCGTCACGCTTCATAAAGACGGCAGAACATGTCTTAAGAACTAAACCATGCCAAAGCAACCCACAACTTATATTCTTGAGTGCGCAGACAAAACACTTTATGTCGGGAGCACGAACGCCCTTGAAAAAAGACTACACGAACACAATCATTCAAAGAACGGTGCACATTATACGAAGATACGAAGGCCGGTGGTATTGAAATATACGGAAACTTTCGCCACTCTTGGCGAGGCGAGAAGCCGTGAAGCGGAGCTGAAGCGCCTAACTAGAAAGAAGAAGTTGGGTCTGATACGAAATTAGTAAAATCCGCTCATAAAGATTTGTTTTGTTATAATATAGCGGAGACAGGGGCGATGCCGACCAGGGAACGTCAAAACAAGTGATTAAAATGGATAAAAATAAAAATATAAGCCTTGAAGATTTAGGCTATACATCATTTTTTGAAACAGAAAGAAATCAGCTTGGCTTGACTGAATTTTCGGTTGCCCGAGTTGTCTCTGAACACAAAGAAGCATATGTGGTTAAAAATGCGAATGGAGAATTTTTTTCTAAAATAACCGGCAGGCAGATGTTTGAGGCCTCGGGAAGAGAAGATTATCCCGCGGTTGGTGATTGGGTCGCAATTACCGAGATGGGTGAGGATACCGCTGTAATCCGCGGCATATTACCCAGGGCCTCAATGATCAAAAGAAAATATAGAGACAGAACCCAGGTTATAGCTACAAATATTGATGTTGCCTTCGTAGTTGAATCGGTTAACCGAGATTATAATTTAAACCGCTTTGAAAGATATTTCGCTATTATAGAAAACGGAGGAGTAAAACCGGCAATTATATTAAACAAAGTCGATTTACTTTCAAAAGAAGAGTCGGCTGAAAAAATAATAGAGCTCAGAAACAGGTTCCCTGATGTTGATATAATCTCGACCAGTATTGTAAAAAATGACGGCCTAGATGAATTGCAGAGTTATATCACTAAAAGCAAGACGTATTGTTTCCTCGGCTCATCCGGGGTCGGCAAATCTTCGTTGATCAATAAATTGCTTGGTAACGGCGCCATAAAGACCGAACATGTTAGTTCATATTCCGACCGCGGCAAACATGTCACGACCGGCAGGCAAATGTATTTTCTTCAAAATGGCGGAATTGTAATTGATAATCCGGGAATGCGCGAAGTTGGCGTGGCGGATGCGGGCCAAGGAATTGATACTTTTTTTGATGAAATCTCTTGCGCGGCACAAAGATGCCGATACAATGATTGCACACACACGCATGAACCGGGGTGTGAAGTTATTAAAGTTGTAAAATCCGGCGAGCTGGATAAGGAAAAATACTCAAATTATATCAATCTCAAAAAAGAAGCCGAGTATCACGAAATGAATGATGTTGAAAAAAGGGAAAAAGAACGTAATTTCGGAAAGTTTTTGAAAAGGACAAAGAAAGAATTAAGAGACTTCGGCTATAAAAATTAACTTAACGAGCGCCTGTGGAACCCGTAATTGAGTCAGCCTGAGCCTCGCAGAAGAGCAGGCCGGCTATTCGGCATTTTTATTTATATTTTCTTGCACTTTATTTTTTTTTGGATATACTTAGATAACCTAAATATTTTTAATACTAAACAATATGGAAATAGACGAAAAGTTAATGAGCGTTATTTTTGAGACCAGCCGTGTCGTTAAGGCAAGGATCCAGAAAGCTTCGATCGGCCGATCTTTCTCATACGGCCAAATGCACGTCCTCAATTTTATTGAGACTAAGGGTGGAGCAAATATGAAAGAGGTTGCCGGCTTCTTGCGTGTTAAGCCTCCGACGGCGACCGCGATAACGGATGGACTGGTAAAAAGCGGAATGCTTACGAGATTGGGGGGACGAAAGGACAGAAGGGTTGTGAAAATGGAGGTGACGATTAAGGGCAAAAAATTTCTGAGCGACAGTTTTAAGGTGGCCTCCGGAGAACTGAAAAATATGTTCTCGTGTCTGGGGCAAAAGGACAAGGTTTCTCTTATAAAAATATTATCTAAAATAAAGGAATAATATGAATCAACAAATGAAAAAGCCGATAATAGCCGCAACGATAGTTCTCCTTGGCCTTGTGGCCTTCGTGTTTTATGCGATGAGTCATAGCGGCATTCAAAACGGTAATTCGGTCTTTGTGGTTGCCAGAGGAAACATTGAAAATGTTTTCAAAACAACCGGACAAGTGAAGCCGAAGAACGGCGTTGATTTGGCTTTTGAAAGAAGCGGCAAGGTGTCGGCTAAATATTTTAATGTCGGAGATAAAGTCAGCGCCGGCAAGACACTTGTTGCTCTCGAGAATTATGATCTTGTGGCGCTTTTGCATCAAGCCGAGGCGAACCTAAAGATCCAACAGGCAAAGCTGGATGAATTAAAACGGGGTGCTAGAAATGAAGACGTCTTGATACAGCAGTCTAGGCTAGCGGGTGCCGAGAGTGCCCTTGTTGAAGCTAAACAGAATGCGATAGATAAGATCCAAGATGCATATACCAAGTCGGACGACGCCATCAGGGGTAAGGTTGACCAGTTCTTCTCCAACCCAAAATCGGCGAATCCGGCATTAACCTTTGTCGTGCCGGATCTTGCCAAGAAAGAAAAGCTCGAATTTGACCGAATGGTTATCGAGACTATGCTGAACGATTGGTATTCCGATACATTGTCACTCGGCGCTTCCGGCGATGTTTCCGGTCCGTGCGATAAAGCTTTTTCTAACTTGAGACAGATTAAATCTTTTCTCGACGATTTGGCTCTTGTGATTAATGCGTTGAGCCCAAGCTCCCAGCTCTCACAGACGACGCTTGCCGGGTGGAGGGCCGACATAACGTTGGTTAGGTCAAATATCAACACGGCAATCTCTTCGATAACCGCGGCGCGTGAAAAACTTGAGGGGGCAAAGATGAATTATGATATTGCGAGCGCGGGGACCAAAATGATGGCGGCGGGAGCTACCCCGGAGCAGCTGCGCGCACAAGAGGGTCAAGTTGACTCCGCGAATGCCGCGCTCGAGAGCGCGAGGGCTCAGCTTGCCAAAACGATCATCAGGGCACCATTTAGCGGAGAGATAGCGAAGGACGATGTCGTCGTAGGGCAACTTGCCGTTCCTAACGTTCCGCTTATTTCTATTGTCTCCACAAATCAATTTGATATCCAAACAAATATTCCGGAGTCCGGTATATCAAGGGTTAAAGTGGGGGATGCCGCCAAGGTTACTCTGGATGCTTATAACAACAACACCTTTTTTGACGCTCGAATAATTTCCATCGATTCCGCTCAGTCTGTTGTAGACGGCGTGCCGGTTTATCGGGCGAAATTGCAGTTTGTAAATGAGGACAATAAGATCAGGGCGGGGATGACCGCCAATATAAATATTGCGGGTCAGACTCTTCAAAATGTTCTTTATGTGCCCGAGCGCTCGGTCTTTAGTAGGGAGATGAAAAATCTCGTTTTTGTGGTCGGCAAGGAAGGCGCCGCCGTGGAAAGGGAGGTTGTCGCGGGTGCAAGGGGGACGGACGGTAAAGTCGAAATCGTCTCCGGAGTCGCAGAGGGGGAGACCGTGCTTGTTTATTAAAATATTTTAAATTCATGTTACAAGATACGAAAGAGTTAATGAAAAAAGAGGAAGAGATTTTGCGAAAGGAGGAAAAAATACTTAATGAACTCGAGCAGGAGAAAAAAGATTTGAAAAGTCTGAAAAAAAATCAGAATATATTGAATCTTCTTATTCTCGTAACGGTCGCCGGTGTTTTGGGCGGTGGAATTTATTGGCAGATTTCATCCGGAAGGGTTTATATTGAGAAGTCACAAATACTCGGAGACGAAGTTTCTCTTTCTCCGCAAACGAACGGGGTTCTAATGGAAAATTTTGTCAAAGAAGGTGATTATGTCGGGGAGAATGCTCCGGTCGCACGAGTCGGAAATGAGTTGGTTACATCAAAGGTTGCGGGGGTTGTCATTTCTGTGCGCG
>ERZ795054.1025-NODE-1025-length-28643-cov-5.672380_pt1 | contig 28643 bp, 23 predicted proteins | sample MGYA00375138_ERZ795054 | MGnify/ENA primary metagenome ERZ795054 (study PRJEB30183, sample SAMN05720215) | anaerobic digester metagenome | isolation source: active sludge of municipal wastewater-treating anaerobic digesters | place: USA | collected 2014-12-23 ... | reverse complement strand
CGTGATGGGTTCCAAGCGCCTGAAAGCGGTTGTGGCCGCCCCGGCCCACAAGAACCCGCGCCCCGTCCACGACTCCGCGGCCCTGGCGGAGGCCTGCACGGCCTTCGCCCGGGAGATGCCGGGAAAGACCGAGCGCCTGGTGAAGTACGGCACCGCGGGCATCGTCGTGAGCTCCCAGGACCTGGGGGACATCCCGGTCCGCAACTGGAACGAGGGGAGTTTCGGGGACCGGGCCGCGCCCCTGTCCGGCCAGCACCTGGCCGAGAGCGGCCGGCTGAAAAAGCGCTTCTTCTGCGGCCGCTGCCCCATCGGCTGCGGACGCACCGTGGAGCTATCGGACGGTACCCTCGGGGCGGGCCCGGAGTACGAGACGGCGTGCATGTACGGCTCCAACTGCCTGGTGGGCGACCCGGAGGCGGTGATCGCCGCCAACGAGCTGTCCAACCGCCTCGGGATCGACACGATCTCCGCGGGAGCCGCCATAGGCTTCCTCATGGAATCCTTCGAGAAGGGCGAGACCGCCGGGATCGACCTGGGGAGCGTCGTGCCCGCCTGGGGCGACGGAAAAGCCCTGGTGGAGCTCGTGCGGATGATCGGGGAGCGCCGGGGAGCCGGAGAACTCCTCGGAGAGGGTGTCCTCCGGGCCTCCCGGGTCATCGGCAGGCCGGAATACGCCATCCACTCCAAGGGCCTCGAGTTCCCGGCCCACGACCCCCGGGCCTTCAACAGCCTGGCCCTTTCCTACGCCACGAGCAACCGGGGGGCCTGCCACCTCCAGGGCTTCACCTACGTCTTCGAGAAAGCGATCACCCTTCCCGAACGCGGCTTCCCCGCCGCCCAGGACCGGTTCGGGACGGAACGCAAGGCCGAGCTGGTCATCGCCTCCCAGGACCTCATGGGCCTGTTCGACAGCCTGAAGCTCTGCAAGCTGGCCATGAACGGCGGAGTCGGCGCGACCGTCGCCCTGGGGTGGTTGAACCTGGCCACCGGGTGGGACATGGGCATGGAAGAGTTCCTGGCCGCCGGGGAGCGGATCTTCAACCTGAAGCGCGCCTACAACTGCGCCCTGGGGGTCTCCCGGAAGGACGACACCCTGCCGGACCGCATCCGTTTCGTGCCCAAGGGAGGGGGAGCGGGGGACAACCTGCCCCCGGACCTGGACGCCTCCCTGGACGAGTATTACCGGCTCCGGGGCTGGTCCCCGGAGGGCATCCCGAAACCGGAGACCCTGAAGAGGCTGGGGATAGAGTACCCGGGAAAGTCCTAGCTTCGAGTCTATCCGGCTCCGCCCCATCCCCAAACCGTGCCGCCGCCTGCCGAATACCGGCCGCGGCGGTACTTCATTTCCGGGCGGCCTTCCAGGCGTCCAGTTCGGTGAGCCGTTCCGGGGTCAGGGGCGCCGCGCCACCCAGGAGGGCCGTGTACAGGGTCATCTTGGCCGCGGCCTCCAGGACCTCCAGCCGGTCGAAAGCCGAAAGCAGGGTCCGGCCGACGGTCAGGATCCCGTGGTTCTCCAGGATCACCACGTCGGCGACCGCCAGGCGTTCCGCCACGCGGTCGGCCAGGTCCCGGGTCCCCATGAGGGCGTAGGGAGCGACGGCGGGGCGGCCCAGCACCGTGTAGGCCTCCGCCGTCAGGGTGGTGTCGATACCGCCGGGCCGGGCCGCGAAGCTGGTTGCGGTCACCGGATGCGCGTGGACGATGGCCCGGATGTCCGGCCTCGCCCGGTAGGCTGCCAGGTGCATCCCCGTCTCGATGCTGGCCTTGAGGTGCGGTGTCCGGTTTTCTCCGTCCATCGTGATAAGCCCCACCTGGTCCCCGGTGATCCGGCCCTTGTCCAGGGCGGAGGGGGTGACGATCACGTGCGCTTCCCCGACGCGGGCGCTCAGGTTGCCCCCGGAGCAGGTCGTCAGCCCCCGCTCGTAGAGGCGCCGCATGAAGTACGCCAGTTCCTCCCGGGCCTCCCGGCAGGATTCATAGAATTCCTCGTGGTTCATCCGCTCTCCGTGACGAGGCCGTCCGCTACACGGAACTTTCCGCCCGCCGCGGATTTTCCGGACCCCGTCGGATAGAATACTACTATACGCGGCGCTCGAGGAGGAACCATGGCTGACCGGAAGAAACTCGCCTCCCTCAAGAAGAAGCTGGCTCCCAGGAAACCCAAGCCGACCAAGGCGCCCGGAAAGCCGGACCCGAAATTCCTGGACCGCCTATCCAAGGCCCTGCGGGATGAGATCGAGGAAGCCGGACCCTCCGCCGCGAACGCCGCCGCCGCGCGGGCCCGTCCCGCGCCGGAGCCCGCCCCGGAGCAGGACGCCCCGGCGCGCGGACGGGGCCGGGCTTCTGCCGTGGAGGAACCGGTTTCTCTTAGCTCGGGATCGCCTCCGCGGCGGGCCGGAGCCTCGGCCGCGGCGCGCGCCTCCGGCAAGAAGCGGAAGGCGGCCCTGCTCAAGGAACTGAAATCCGTCCTGGAAGAACTGGACGAGGAGGGCCTCGACTTCCTCTTGGAGCAGGCCCACGTCCACCGGTACAACATGGAGGTGGAACGCCTGAACGAGGCGGAGGAACGGCGGGAGGCCGGGAGGGCGGAAGCGGTTTCGATTCGGGCCGGGAAGCGCCCGGCCGCGGGAGGACGGACCGGCCCCCGATCCCCGGCCCTCCGGATCGAGCGATCCCAGGACGGCCAGACCTACCACGTGGTGTCCGCCGGCCGGTACAAGATGTTCTCCGCCGACGAGATGCTGGCCTTGGTCCGGATCGCCCACGCCAATCCGGATGCCGCGGAGGCGGGGAGGGGCCTGCACCGCTGGATGTCCCGGGAGCGGACGGACGCCCTTGCGGACCTGGGCTTCGCGGGCCCCTCGGACCCGGGCCTGGCCGCCCTTGCGGCCCTGCTGCGGAAGTCCTTCGCTGCGCCGCCGAAGCGGGCCTAGCCGTACACGAAGAACCCGCGGCCCGACTTCCGGCCGAGATAACCCGCCCGCACCATCTTGACCAGCAGCGGACACGGCCGGTACTTCGGGTCCTTGAAGCCGTCGTAGAGGACCTCCATGATCGCCAGGCAGGTGTCCAGTCCGATGAAGTCCGCCAGGGTCAGGGGGCCCATGGGCTGGTTCGTCCCGAGCTTCATGGCCTTGTCAATGTCCTCCGGGGTGGCCAGGTTCTCGTAGACCGCGTAGGCGGCCTCGTTCAGCATGGGCACCAGGATCCGGTTCACGATGAAGCCGGGATAGTCCTGGACCACGGCGCTCTCCTTGCCCACCTTGGCCGCCAGCTCCGCCACGGCCGCGTAGGTCTCGTCGCCGGTCTCGTGCCCCCGGGTGATCTCCACGAGCTTCATAAGGGGTACGGGATTGAAGAAGTGCATCCCGATCACCTTGGAAGGACGCTTGGTGGCCGAGGCTAGCTTGGTGATCGAGATGGAGGAGGTGTTCGAGGCCAGGATGGCCTCGGGCCGGAGGATCCCGTCGAGCTTGCGGAAGATTTCCAGCTTCAAGGCCTCGTTCTCGTTGACCGCCTCGACCACCAGGTCCGCGGCCGCCATCGCCTCCAGCTCCGTGACGGTTTTGACCCGGGCCAGGGCCGGCTCCACGGCGGCCGGATCGATCCCGCCCTTCTCCGCCAGCTTCCGCAGGCTCTTCTCCATGCCCGAACGGGCCTTGGCCAGCTGGGCCTCCACCACGTCGAACAGGACCACCTCGTATCCGGCCTGGGCGCAGACCTGGGCGATCCCGCCCCCCATCTGCCCGGCCCCGACGACTCCGATGGTACCGATCATAGGATCCTCCCTCAAATAAGGAAAGCCCGGGGGAGTTCCAAGGACCTCCCCCGGGAAGGAACTCCTCAGGCTCAGCTTATACGATGCCGATGCTCCCGAGGATGATGGCGACCACGCAGGTCAGGACGGGGATGACCACGGAGACCATGCCCACGTCGGCGTAGCCTTCCTTGTGGGTGATCTGGGTGATGCCCAGGAGGGTCACGACCGCGCCGTTGTGCGGGAGGCTGTCAAGGCCGCCGCAGGCGATGGCCACCACGCGGTGCAGGACCTCGGGGTTGATGCCCTTGGCGATCGCCTGGTTGTAGAAGGTCTCGCCCATGGCGCCCAGGGCGATGCTCATGCCGCCGGACGCGGAGCCCGTGATGCCCGCCAGGACGTTGGTGGCGATCGCGGAGGTGATGAGCGGGTTGTCGGAGATCGACAGGAGGGCGGCCTGGACGATGGCGAAGGCCGAGAGGGTCTTCACGACGTTCCCGTACCCTACCTCGGACGCGGTGTTCAGGATGGGCAGCATGGAGCCGAACACTCCCGCGTTGACCGTCTCCTTGACCTTGAGGCGCTTGAGGTTCATCAGGATCGCCACGACGATGCCTGCGATGAGGGCGATGATGAGGCCCCAGTTCCCGCGCACGGAATTGATGTTCGTCTCGAAGGGTTTGGCCTTGAGGTACTCGTAGGCGGGGTTGTTCGCGGTGTAAATGAAGGTGACGATGATGTAGTTCAGCACCAGGACGATGAGGATCGGGATCAGGGCGACGAGCACGCTAGGCAGGTTGGAGGAATCGAATTCCTTGATCTGCTCGTTCGGGTGGTTGCCGTAGCCCTCGCCCTTGGCGTTCAGGGTCTTGGCCCGGGCCATGAGCCACCAGGTGCCGCCCACGAACATGATGATGCCCGCGATGATCCCCAGGACCGGGGCCGCGTAGACGGTGGTCTTGAAGAAGGGCATCGGGATGGCGTTCTGGATCTGGGGCGTTCCGGGGAATGCCGTCATCGTGAAGGTGAACGAGCCCAGGGCGATGGCGCCCGGGATGAGCCGTTTGGGGGTTCCGGCTTCGCGGAAGAGGTGGGCGGCGATCGGGTACACCGCGAAGACCACCACGAAGAGGGACACGCCGCCGTAGGTCAGGACCGCGCAGGTCAGGACCACGGCCAGGATGGCCTTGTCCTTGCCCAGCTTGGTGGCGATCGCGTGGGCGATGGCCTTGGCCGCGCCGGTCTCCTCCATCACCTTCCCGAAAATGGCCCCCAGCATGAACACGGGGAAGTACAGCTTCAGGTAGTTGGCGAGGTTCGGCATGAAGACCTGGGTGTAGGTCGCGATGAGCGGCATCCCCGAGAAGACGGCCGCGAAGAGGGCCAGGATCGGGGCCAGGATCAGGACCGAGATGCCCCGGTAGGCCAGGTACATCAGAAGTCCCAGGGAAACGATGATACCGATGACTCCTAACATGTTCGGTACTCCTTTGACAGGCAGGATTCGATTTCGCATCCACAACTTGGAGCGCTTGTCCCGGACCGGACGCACTCCGCGCCTTGCAGGGGCCGTGCCCTCCTTCCTCTTGCTGTTCCGGTTCCCTCCTTGTCTTTATCCTCAAAGCGGCCGGCTTCGTCTCCCGACTCGGCCGGCCGCCTTTCTTACCGTATCCTTCGAAGCACGCTGACCGCGTTGGTCACCGCGGACCCTCCCACGTTCAGGGTGGCGGTCACCTCGGGAGCCCCCTTCTCGCGGGCCTGGCCGATGGGCTTGCCCGTCATCTGTTTATAGAGGAGGACGTGCATGGACGCCCCCGTGGCGCCGACGGGATGCCCCTTGGCCTTGAGCCCGCCGGAGAGGTTGACCGGGCAGTCGTCCCCGGGCCCGAAGCGGCCGGCCTCGTACTCGAAGCCCGACTTCCCGTCCCCGGAGAGGCCCAGGGCCTCGGTGCACAGGAGTTGGGTGATCGTGAAGCAGTCGTGGACCTCCGCGGCCCTCAGGTCCTTGGCGCTGATTCCGGCCTCCTTGTAGGCCGCCTGGACGGCTTTCTTGGCGGCGATCAGGTCGTACATGTTGACCCGGTCCTTTATGGCCATGCGCTCGGTGGTGTGGCCGATGCCCGCGATCTCCACCGCCGGGCCGGCCCTCCGCTTGGCCTCCTCCGTGGGGCTCAGGACCAGGGCCGCGGCCCCGTCGGTCACCAGGGAGCAGTCGTGGAGGCGCAGGGGCTCGGCGACCATGGGATTCTTCTCGTCCGGAAGCCCCAGGATGTTGGCCGCCGTGTGGAGACCCAGCTTGTCCGAGGGCCCGCCCTTGCCGAAATGGGCCAGCGGATTCTCGAGGCCGTTCTTGTAGCAGAGGGCGGCCACCGCCGCCAGGATGCTCCGGAGTTTTTCGGGGGACAGCCCGTACTGCTTCGCGTAGCCCTTCGCATATTCCGCGAACAGCCCGGGGAAGGTCATCCCCACGCCGCCCTCGGTTGGCCAGTAGGAAGCCCCGGCCAGGGCGTGGGTCACGCCGGCGGTCTTGAGGAGGTTCATCTTCTCCACCCCGACCACCAGGACGTTTCGGAACCGGCCGCTCTCGATGGCGTACAGGGCGTTGTAGACGGCCATGGAGGAGGAGGCGCAGGCCCCCTCCACCCGTTGGGTGGGTTTGAACCGGAAGGCGTCCGGGAAGGACTCCAGGGCCAGGGGCCCCAGGTGGTCCTGGCTTGTGAAGAGTCCGGGCGCGAAGGACCCGATCCAGACTCCGTCGATCTGGGCGGGATCCAGCCCGGCGTCCTTGACGGCGCCCTGGGCGGCCTCGGCCATCAGCTCGTAGAGGGAGCAGGTGTCGGTGATTTCCCCCGTCTCCTTGTTCTTGTTGACGAAGGAACCGAATTTGGTGTTATAGGCGCCGACGATCGAGACCTTGCTCATTACCGCCTCCGTGTTGAATTGTCCGCGGTCATTGACCATGGTCAATGGCCCCGGTCACTCGACGGTATCGCGGGTCCCGGAATCTGTCAACAAATTTCTTGCGAGTCCCCTAATTTCGATGACCGCAGTCAATAAAAACTTATCGACCGGGCTTCATTTCGGGGCTTTTAAGAAGAAGTGGATAAAAAGATATACAGAACCGCTACTTGTCCGGTTCCGAGTCGGTGCCGGTCGCCGGGACGGACTTGGCCATCAAGGCAGGGCACATGACGATCTTGCAGAACTCGACGCCGTCCTTGACCAGGTCGAAGGCGTTGTTGGAGATCGCCCAGTCCAGGAAGACCGCCCGGTGGCCTCGGGTGTACAGGAGGGCCAAGCGGTCCGCGGACACGTCGGTCCGGAAGAGCCCCTCCCGCTGACCTTCCTCGATGAGTCCCCGGATGAGGCCGTGAAGATACCGGTTCGTGTTGATCAGGATCTTTTCCGTGCTGGGTTCGAGGATGTTGTTGGCATACAGGATCTTCAGCATCTCGAGGCCCACCTGGTCCCGGACGTACTTCATCTGGGCCCTGTTGAAGGCGTAGATCTTCTCCAGGGCGTTCGGAAACCGGGGAAGGGTCTTCTCGAAGCGCTTGTAGTAGTCGTCGATGGCCCGGAATTCCTCGATGATGATGTCGCTCTTGGTCCGGAAATAGGTATAGAAGCTGCCCTTTGCGGTACCGGCCCGCTGTGCGATCTCCTCGATTGTGACGGAGTAGTAGCCTTTTTCGTTGAAGAGGGTGATGGCACTCTCGAACAGCGCGGCCTTCGTGGACGCCGCCTGTTCCTGCCGCTTGTTCGTACGCTTGGTCATGAACCCTCCGGATCCGGAGCATATCATGATTCATAGTATAGTATCAAGAAACCAAAAAAGGCCCCGGCAGGGATAATTCCTTGCCGGAGCCCGAGTTGGAATCAGAGACGGATGTCCGAACTAGTTCTTCGACAGCCCCATGGGCTTGTCCGCGAAGATCCTCGAATCCATCAGCTTAGGGGTGCCTCGAACGACGGGCTTGAACTCCAGAAGGTCCAGCACGTCCTTCTTCAGATCCACACCGGGTGCGATCTCGGTCAGCTCGAGGCCTTCCTTGGTCAGGGTGAACACGGCCCGCTCGGTGATGTACATCACCGTCTGCCCGACCTGGGCGGCGTATTCCCCGCTGAAGGTCTTGTGTTCCACAGCCTTCACGAACTTCTTGACCTCCCCTTCCTTGACGATTTTGAGCTTTCCGCCCTCCACCGCCACCTCGAGGCCTCCCGCCGTCAGGGTCCCCAAGAAGAAGACCTTCTTGGCGTTCTGGGTGATATTGATGAACCCCCCGGCCCCCGCGAACTTGGGGCCGAACTTGGAGACGTTCAGGTTGCCCTGCTCGTCCACCTGCGCGAGCCCGAGGAAAGCCAGGTCCAGGCCGCCCCCGTCGTAGAAATCGAACTGGGACGGCTGGTCCACCAGACATTCCGCGTTGGTCGCGGCCCCGAAATCCAGACCCCCCGCGGGAACCCCCCCGATGGGCCCGGGCTCCACGGTCAGGGTGAAATCGTGCAGGATGCCCTCCTCGGCGGCCACCATGGCCACCCCCTCGGGCATGCCGATCCCCAGGTTCACGATGGTGCCCGGGTGGAGCTCCATGGCAGCCCTGCGGCTGATGATCTTGCGCTCGGACATCTCCATGGGCTTGAGGGAGGCCACGGGAACCCGGACTTCGGAGGCGTAGGCGGCGTTGTACTGGGTGGCGAAGGTTTGCCAGTGGTTTTCCGGCTTGGCCACGACCACGCAGTCCACCAGGATGCCCGGAACCACCACGTCCTTGGGGTTCAGGAAGCCGTCCTCCACGACACGTTCGACCTGGGCGATGACCACGCCGCCGGAATTGTGGACCGCCTGGGCGATGGCCAGGTTCTCGAGGTACAGGGCTTCCTTCTCCAGGGAGATGTTCCCCTTGGAGTCCGCGGATGTGCCCCGGATCAGGGCCGCGTCGATCGGGAAGGTCCGGTAGCGGAGGTACTCCTTGCCGTCCAGGGTCAGGAGCTCGACGATGTTCTCCGTAGTCTTGGCGTTGATCTTCCCGCCGCCGTTCCGGGGGTCCACGAAGGTCTTGAGGCCCACGTGGGTGATGTGCCCCGGGCGCTTGCCCGCGATGGCGCGGAACAGGTGGGAGACGCAGCCCTGGGGCAGGTTGTAGGCCTCGATCTTATTTTCCATGGCCATCTTGCCCAGGGCGGGCGCCAGGCCCCAGTGGCCCCCGATGACCCTCTTCACCAGCCCCTCGTGGGCGAAATGGTTCAAGCCCCGGGTCTTTCCGTCCCCCTGGCCCGCCGCGTAGATCAGAGTCAGGTCCCGGGGGGCCCCGGTCTCCTTGAACCTCTGCTCCAGCGCCACGGCCAACTCCTCGGGGAATCCGTTTCCGACGAATCCCTCGGTGGCGACCACGGCCCCGCTCTTGATGCGGGCCACGGCGTCCGCAGCGCTCATAATCTTGTCGCTTTTCATTGTGACTCCTTCATCCGCAGTGCTTGCGGCGGGCGGCGTACGCGCCCCGCGCGCGGCTTCGAGGAAGTCAGGTGGGTTCGTCCGGTCCAAGTACTGTATAATCCGGAATACCGGAAAGATCAAGATTTTTTTTGACAATTCGGGAAAAAGGGCGTTACAATGACCGCAGTCAACAAACGTGGTCATTGACCATGGTCATTTTCTTCAGGAGGGACTCCATGGAAATCAAGGGATCGGTCGCCGTCGTCACCGGCGGGGCCAGCGGGATCGGGGAAGCGGTCGCCAAGACCCTGGCCGCCAAGGGCGCGTCCGTCGTCATAGGGGACATGAACCAGGCCGGAATCGACCGGGTGGTCGCGGAGATCAAGAAGGCCGGCGGCAAGGCCGCGGGCAAGACCCTGAACGTGACCGACGACGCGGACACGGCCGCCTTCATGGACTTCGCGGTCAAGGAGTTCGGGGCCATCAACGTGGTGGTCCCCTGCGCCGGCATCATCAAGGACGGCCTCATGATCTCCCCGGACAAGGAAACCGGAAAGGTCAAGCGGGTCCTGTCCACCGCGGACTTTCGGGCCGTCATCGACGTGAACCTGGTGGGTCCCTTCATCACGATCCGGGAAGCCGCCTCCCGCATGGTCGACAACGGGTGGAAGGGCGTCCTCATAACTATCTCCTCCATCCAGAAGCAGGGAGGGGTGGGGCAGATCAACTACTCCTCCACGAAGGCCGCCATGGCCCTGTGGCCCAAGATCCTGGTCGGCGAGTTCCAGATGAAGGGAATCACGGGCATCCGGGTGGCCTCCATCGCCCCGGGTTACGTCGGCACCCCCATGGTCAAGGGCATGGACCAGGGCGCCCTGGCCAAGATCCTTTCCGGCGTGCACCTCGGCCGCCTCATCGAACCCGAGGAGATCGCCGAGACAATCGCCTTCATCGTGTCCAACGACGCCGTCAATGCAACCTGCATCGAGGTGGCCGGGGGCATGATCAGCGGCCTTATCGCGAAGTAGCGTGAAATGGCCGGCCGTGGCCGGCCATTTCACGGCAACGAAGCCCCGAGGGGCTTCGTCGAGGTTTCAGGAACCGCTGGGAACACGGAGGACACGGAGCAGGGAAAAGGAGCGATGGGGATTTCAATGTAACTTCAATCTTAATATAGAAAAGAACTAGGATTGAATATCGCCCCTCCTTCTATTTCATTATTCTCACTCCGTGCTCTCCGTGATCTCCGTGGTTAGATCAGGAAACCGTCCGTCTTTCGGCTTGCCCGCCGTCTTGAACAGTTCCGGCAGGCGGTAGACGTCCTCGGCCCCGTCCACGAGGACCGCGCCCATCCCCAGTTCCAGGGGCACGGCCAGGTCCACGTCGTAGCGGTCCCCCACGGACACGCAGTCTCCGGCGGGCACCCCCAGCCGACGGGCCGCCAACTCGAAGGGTTCCCGGGCGGGCTTGGAGATCATCGTGTCGTCCAGGCCCACCACCTCCCGGAATGAATCCTCCACTCCCAACACACGGAGGGTCTCCCGGCCCACGGACCGGGGATTGTTCGTCACCACCGCCAGGACGAACCGCGCCGACAGGGCCGACAGGGCTTCGGCCAGTCGATCATCCCGGGTCAGCCAGTCCCCCGGTTTTATCAGCCGTTCCCTCCAGGCGACGCTGGTCGGGATGTCCACCCCAAGGGCGGCCATGGCGTTTCCCAGGGAGGTGACCTTCCCGGTCTCCCGAGCCACGCGGTCCCGGACTGCCCGGATCTCGGCTCGGATCCGCTCCTCGTCGACGCCCCGGCGTCGGGCAAGCTCGCCCACCAGGACCTCGTTCTGGAAGGCCGCGTACTCCGCGTGGGTGTATAGGGTGGAATCGAGGTCGAACAGGAGGGCCCGGGGAGCGGCGGGAAGGCGGAAAACCCTCATTCCTGGAAGAGGTTCCCCTGGGGCGGGCAAGCCGCCTGCTGGGACTTCTTGAGCATCTTGGAGATCAGGCCCCGGTTGTCCAGCATGGGCGAGAGGGAATGGTTGTGGTACACCAGGGAGATGATCTGGGCGAAGAGGGTCGAAACGTCCGCCTGAACGTACCACTCCTTCTTCAAGAGCTCGTCGTGGTGGATGGCGTTCGTCCCGATGATGCGGTGGAACCGGCCCTCCCGGTACGCCGCGTCGAAGTCCTGGATGGCCGTGGCCGAGAACATGGGCAGGGACACGGCGCAGATCACCTGCCGGGCTCCCTGGTCCCTCAGGAACTGCATGGCCTTGAGGAGGGTCCCCCCGGTGCCCAGCATGTCGTCCGCCATGAACACGATCTTGTCCCGGATGTCCCCCAGGAGCTTCATGTCCGTGATGTTGGATTCCTCGGCGTTTTTCGTGACCCGGGAGTAGTCCCGTTCCTTGTAGATCAGGGCCAGGGGCTTCTGAAGGGTGCTGGCGTAGAACTTGTTGCGGTCGATGGCCCCCGTGTCGGGGGACAGGACCACCAGGTCGTCGCAGTTCACGTCCACGACGGTCGCGAGTTTCTGGATCACCTGGTAGCTGGCGTGGAGGTTTTCGAGCCGGAGCTTGTTGAAGCAGTTCTCGATCTCCCGGGAATGGATGTCCAACGTGATGATCCGGGACACCCCCATGTTCTCCAGGATCTGCCCTATCCGCGCGGCGGTGAGCCCTTCCCGCCCCTTCTTCTTGTGCTGCCGGGAATAGGGATACGTGGGAACGACCACCGTGATGCGCTCGGCCCCGGACTGCATGGCCGCGTCCACGGCCACCAGGAGGTTGAAGATGTGGTCGTTGACCGAGAGGACCCGCTCGTCCCGCCCCTCGTTGAACTTGACCGGTTGGTGATTCTCCACGTCCTGGACGATGTACAGGTCCTTGCCGCGCACGGAATCCAGGATCTCCGTCTTGATCTCCCCGTTGGCGAACCAGGAGTGGCGGGCGTTGATCTTGAACCGGGGGGCCCGGAACTTGTTCACGTCCCCGGGTATGTAGAGCATGGAGGACTGGATGTCGTTGGCGAAATTGCTCTTCCGGATGACCAGCTCCGCGGACAGGTGGTACCGGTCCGCCAGGACCCGGGTCTTTCGCTCGAACCTGCGCTTGTAGATCGACGCCAGGCGCTGGAGAACCAGTTCCGTGAAGCGCTCGCCGCCCGGACAGGCCAGGATCCCGAGTCTCGTGGGGTCGGAGTAGTTCATTGGATTCGCCTTGGGGAGAGGATGCCTTGAAACTACACCCCCCCGGAGACGTTGTCAATAGATCCGCTCTTCCGCGGAACGTACCTTCATGGTAGTGTGGTGTGATACCCAAGGAGGGACGATGAAACGGACCGTGTTATCCATGCTGGAAGAGGCCGAACGCGCCTATCCGAACGTCAACTACGTCCTTAAAAAGACCGACGCCGGCTGGGAAGGCTGGACCTTCGGCCGCGTGCGCTCCGAAGCCCGTGCCTTCGCCTCCTTCCTCCTCGGCCGGGACATGAAACGGCAGGATACCGCCTGCATCCTCGCCGAGGGCAGCCCGGAATGGGTGGCCGCCGAGTTCGGGGTGCTCATGGCCGGGGGGATCTCCGTGCCCCTGTCCATCAAGCTCCTGTCCGAGGAGATCCCCTTCCGGGTAAAGCACTCGGGCTCCAAGGTTTTCATCACAACGGGCAACCAGCTGGAGAAGGTCCTGACCGCCCTCGTGTCCACGGACGCCAAGAAGACCCTCGTGGTCTACCTGGACGAGGATGAGGAACGGCCCGACGCGGTCTGCGGCAAGACCGGATTCCCCCGCAAGAACATCGTCCGCTTCAAGGATGCCCTCCAGGAGGGTCGGACCGCCCTCCCCGCCCGCACCCCCGCCCTCAAGGACATTGAGGACGCGACGGCCGAGGACGACACGGTCACGATCTGCTATACCAGCGGGACCACCGGCGACCCCAAGGGCATCATGCTGACCCACCTCAACTACTGGGCCAACTGCAAGGACGGGATCGAGCTCTTCGAGAAGCCCTACTTCTTCACCACCCTAATCATCCTGCCCGTGGACCACTCCTTCGCCCACACCGTGGGCATCTACGCCGCCCTGCTCTGCGGAATCTCCCTCTACTTCGTGGACCCCCGGGGCGGCGGGATCGCCATCCTGCGCAACATCCCGATCAACCTCAAGGAAGTGGAACCCATGTTCCTTCTCACCGTCCCGGCCCTTTCGGGGAACTTCATGAAGAAGATCGTGGCGGGGATCGAGGAAAAGGGCGGCTTCATAGAAAAGCTCTTCAAGGCCGGGATCGCGGCGGGGATCGCCGTCAACGGGAACGGATTCAACCCCGTGCCCTTCGGCGTCCGGGCCAGGAACGCCCTGGTCCACGGGATCGCCAAGGCCCTGATCTTCAACAAGATCAAGAAGATGGTTTTCGGCAAAAACATCCGCTTCTGCGTGGGGGGCGGCGCCCTCCTGGACGTCAAGCAGCAGGAGTTTTTCGCGGCCTTCGGGGTTCCCATCTTCCAGGGCTACGGCCTAACGGAAGCCGCCCCCGTCATCTCCTCCAACACCCCAAGCAAGCACAAGTTCGGCACCTCCGGCATCGTGGCCCCCACCGTCCGGTGCCGCATCCTCCGGGAGGACGGCACGGAGTGCGCGGTCGGAGAGACCGGCGAGATCGTAATCCGGGGCGAGAACGTCATGAAGGGCTACTTCCGCAACCCCGAGGCCTCCGCCAAGGCCCTCCGGGACGGGGCCCTGTACACCGGTGACCTGGCCTACTACGACAAGGACGGGTTCCTGGTGGTGGTGGGCCGGGAGAAGGCCCTCCTCATCGCGGCGGACGGGGAGAAGTACAGCCCCGAGGAGATAGAGGAGGCCATCGGCACCTCCACGGACTGCTTCGCCCAGATCATGGCCTACAACGAGCAGAGCAAGTACACGGCGGGCATCGTCTCCCTGGAGACCGGCCCCGTGGAACGCATGATCAAGGCCGAGGGGATCAAGACCGCCGCCGCCCTGATGGACCGGCTGGCCGAGGAGTTCTACCGCTTCAAGTCCGACCCCAAGGCCAAGAAAGTCCCCGCCAACTGGATCCCCGCCACCTTCCTGATCGTGCCCGAGGGCTTCAGTGACAAGGACGGGACGGTGAACTCGACCATGAAGCTGGTCCGCCACCGGGTGGCCAAGGTCCACGCCGAGGGGATCGCCTACCTCTACGGATCCGAGGGCTCCCGGCCGGCGAATCCTCGGAACGTGGAAACCCTGAGGAAGATGTTCAACCTGGCCTGATCGGAAACGGGCGGACCTGCCGGCCCGCCCTGTTTTATCGAGGGACGGGCTGTCCAAAAAAGCGAGCTGCGCTTTTTGGACAGCCCCTTCTCTATTTCAACGAGAACGTCCCCGTTTCGTGGAAGGCCAGGGGCACGGGTTCCTTCCGAATCTCGTCCGGAAGCTTGATCGAGGCGCTGCCCTTGACCGCGAAGCTTCCCTTCCGGTCCGAGAAGATCGCCCGGACGCCCTTCGACAGCTTCTTGGAACTGAAGGTGTTGGTCACCTTCACCAGGGTCCGGGCGCCCTCCCGCACGACGCCGGAGCTGTCTCCCAGGACCAGGGACTCGCCGTTCACGAAAAGCTCGTACCCCAGCTTCTGGAAGGACAGGGGCCCCTTGGCGTCGTTCCGGATCTCCAGGGTGAAACTAACGGAGAGGGGAAGGTCCAGTTCCGCGGGATCGATGACCGGGGCCTCGGGCTTCCTGCCGGCCAGGACGTCCGCGAAGACCTTCTGGGCCTTGGCGGGATCCGCTTTCTTCCCCGCCTTGGCCAGGGCCTGGGTCACCTGGGCGGCCGTGGGGGGCTCGACCGAGAACCCGACCAGGGCCACCTGGGGCTTGATCGCGGGGATCTTCTTCTCCAGCTTGTACGTGAATTTCACGTCCTGGGGCAGGCCCGGAAGCTTCGGCAGGGGGATGACCAGGACCCCGTCGATCACGGTGTTCAGCCACTCCTTGGACGCGTACTCCTTGACCATCCGGATGACCGCCTCGTACTCCAGGGTGACCGTGAAGGTGTTCGCCTTCTCCTGGCGGGCCGGGACCTTGAATCCCCCCTTGCTCTGGGCGGAGAAGACCTTGGCTCCCTCCACGGAGAAGTCCAGGGTCATTCCCGAAAAGGACAGTTCCACGGGGTAGGGATTCTTCACGGCCAGCTCGAACAGGAAGGTCACGTCCCGCAGGGTCAGGGCCTCCACCTGGAAGCGCCGGACCTCGGCGGTCGGTTTCTGTAGCTGGGCCCAGGCGGGCGCGGCCAGCAGGATCAGGACCAGGATGAGCGCACTCTTACGATTCTTCACGGCAGGCTCCCCGTATAGGCTTCTCACAGGTTTTTCGCCTTGACCCGTTCCAGGGCCCACAGCACGTACTTGCGCACCCTCGGATTCGGGTCCGCCTCCAGCTCCGCCAGGAGGGAGGCTCCCTCGGGACCCGCCAGCCTCTCCAGGGCCCGGGTCACGGCCACCCGCACCTCGGGATCGGGATCCCGGGCCGCCAGGACGATGCCCCGGAAGGCTTGCAGGCTTCCCACGTTGGACAGGGCGGCGGCCGCGTCCCGGCGGACCTTGGGATCCCGGTGCTTGAGCTCCAGGATCCGGGCCTCCACGTAACCCCGGGATTCCAGGACCTGGACGATGTAGGGCTTGAGGGAGGCGATGTCCTCCTCCAGGAGGGCCGCCATCGTCCGCTCCCCCGTCTCGCCCATGCGGCGGAAGGCCTCGGAAAGGAGGGTCTTGAGGTCACCCGTGGCGTCCTTGAACCTCTCCACCAGGCGCTCCAGGTCGCGCTTGGACACCCGCGCCGCCAGGGCCTTGAAGATCTCCTCCCGGTGCCCTTCCTTCTCGCCCAGGATGTCCGCCAGAAGGTCCAGGCTGCCGACGTCATCCGCCCGGCCCAGGCCCTCGATCAGGGAGCGCTTGACGTCGTCCACCTCGTTGGGGTCGTCCAGCACGGAGCGGAGGCCCTGCAGGACCGCGGCCCCTCCCTCCATGGCCAGGGCCGCGGACGCGGCGAAGCGGACCCGCTCCACGGGATCCCGCAGGAGGTCGAGCCCCCCGGACGCCAGGGCCTTGCCCTCGTGGAAGCCCGCCAGGGCCCGTGCGGCCGCCACCCGGATGTCCGGGTCCGCGTCCCGGAGGGCCGCCTTGACGTCCGCCAGGAAGGCCTTGGATCCCGCGGCGGGCAGGGCGGCAATGACCGCCGCCCGGGTCGGGGCGTCCGCCCCGTCCAGGATCACCCGGGCCTTCCGCTCGAAGGCCTTCATGTCCGCCCCCGCCAGCACCGGGGCGAAGTCGGAAATCTCGTCCGCGTCCAGGAGGGGAAGGGACTCCAGGGCCCGCTGGAGGGCCCCGGTCAGCTTCAGCTCCCCGATCAGGTAGAGGGCGTCCTTCCGGACCACCCGGGGCAGGGAGACGCGGTCCGCCCTCACCAGGGACAGGGCCAGGGGAACCACCTGCTCCCGGGGCTGGCCCAGGAGGGCCGCCCGCAGCTGGGCCCGGAGTTCGAAGGTCGGATCCAGGAAGAGGCCCTGCAGGGCCGGGAACACGCAGGGACCCTGGTTGCCCTCCAGGGACATGAGGATATTGGAGGCCAGTTCCGGCTGGCCCCTCCGGGCGTTCAGCTCGCCCACCACGAGCTCGCAGGCGTCCTCGCCGCCCCGAGCCCGGGAAGCCGCCAGGACGAGGTCGTAGATGCCCAGACGTTCCGGAGTATAGGGGGGCATGCCCATCCGGGAGAACCATCTCTTGGCGAGGGTCGCGATGTGCTTCCGGTCCCCGGCCCGGGCCAGGATACGGGCGGCCAGGTGGAAGGCCCCGTCGCCCTCGATGGTCTCGACCTTGGAAAGGAAGCCGGTCACCTGGAGTTCCGCCGCGGCGTCCAGGAGCCGGAACCGGCGCTCCAGCTCCACGGCGTCCCCGAGCTCCGCGGTCTCCAGGACCCGGGCCAGGGCCCCGCCCGCCTGGAGGCACTCGGCGGCCGCGAGCCGTTCCTCCGGGGAGTCCGCTTCCAGGTACTTGAAGGCTATCCCCTCGTCCGAGGGATCCGCGGGATCCAGGAGCTCCAGGAAATGGAGGACCTGCTCGGGACCCAGGGAGCCCGGATCCGGGGAATAGAGGTCCGCGAAGTCCTTCCGGATCCGCGCCCGGGCGGCTTTCCGCACCTCCAGCACGGAATCGGACACGAGCAGCCCGTACAGCCCCTCGTAGAACCCCTTCCGGTCCGGGTCCGTCCAGGATTCGACGATCAGGCGGCGGACCAGGGGATGGGGATCCGCCAGGCAGGAGCGGAGGCTCCGGGCGGTCCGCTCCTCGCCGTCCCCCAGGAGGATCCGGACCGCGAAGACCCGGACCGCCCACTCGGGATCGCCCAGGAGCTCCCGCACCTCGTCCAGGCGTTCCGCCAGAAGGGCACGTGCCTTCGGGCCGTCGAAGTCCCGGCCCGGGCCCGACAGGGCGATCCTGCGCAGGGCGAAGGCCCCCGCGTCCGTCCCCGTCCACTCCAGGAGCTGCCGGCCCAGGGCTTCCCTGCGGAGGGCCGCCCGGAAACACGCGAAGAGACCCGTGTCCGGCAGGAATTCCAGGACCCGGGACATCGTGCCGCGGCCGCCCCCGGACTCCAGGGCGGACATCCACCGCTCCCCGTAGCCCAGGGTCGCGGGCAGCCGGGGGAAGGGGCCGGGATTCCCCCGGAAGCCCCCGCGGGCGCGCCGGATCACGTACCGTTCCCGGAGCGCGAGGGTTCCCGGAGAAAGCCTGCGGCCGCCCAGGGCCGCGGGGTCCAGGGCCGCGGTCCGCACGAAGCGGCGGAACCTGGCCTGGGCGGAGAGGATCAGGACCGCGGCCGCGGCTACGGCGGCCGCGATTCCCGCCGCGATCCAGGTTCCCGTGGATATCCCTGCCAGGAAACCGACGATACGTTCCATGCTGTACCTCCGGACTCTAGCGGCGTTTTACGGCCCTGTAGATATGGATGGGTTCGACCTTGCCCTTGACCTTGACGGGTTCCCGCTCCTCCAGCTGGAAGGCGCTTCCCAGGAGACCGCGGGTGTCCTCGGTGATGATCACCTCCCCCGCCTTGGCCACGCCCTCCAGGCGGGCCGCCACGTTCACCGTGTCCCCGATCACGGAATAGTTCATCCTCCGGGAGGAGCCCAGGTTGCCGGCCACCAGGTACCCGGTGTGCATGCCGATGCCCACCCGTAGGTGCTCGGCGTCCCCCCGGAAGAAGGTACGCTTCGGGTCCTCGATCAGCTTCTGGATCTCCAGGGCGCAGGTGACGGCGTTCACCGCGTCCTCGGCCTCGCTGGTCATGGGCACCCCCCAGGCGGCCATGATGCAGTCCCCGATGAACTTGTCGATGAAGCCCTTGTACTGGAGGACCACCTCCACGGCCTGGGAAAAATAGTCGTTCAGCACTTCCACGATGTATTCCGGGGTGCGGCCCTCGGAGAAGGAGGTGTAGCCCCGGATGTCCGCGAAGAAGACCGTGGCCTTCTTGCCCGCGCCCCCGAGCCGTACCTGGTCCGGGGATTCCATGAGGTGCTGGACCACCTCGCTGGAGAGGTAGCGGCTGAACATGTCCTTGATGGCCCGTCGCTCCTCGACCACGACGTTCATCCGCTCCTTGAGGGCCCGTTCCCGGCTCTGGTCCGTGAAGAGGAGGGTGAGCCCGTCGTGCCGGTCGGACCGTTTCCCGCGGATGGGGGAGAGGTTCAGGGAGAAGTCCAGATCCCCCCGGGCTCCCGCCGCGATCCCCTCGACCCCCAGGATGGTGGATCCCTTGGAGAGGGTCTCCTCCACGGTACGGAGGATCTTGGCGTCCACGCGGGTACCCAGCAGGTCGTTCAGGGGCCGGCCCACGTCCTCCTCGGAGAGTCCGAAGGCCCGGGCGGCCTCCTCGTTGAAGTACCGGACCGAGCCGTCCCGCTCGGTGGTCACGAGGAGATTCGTCATGGAGGAGAAGACGCTCTCCTGGTAGCGTTCCAGGGATTCTATGACGGCGACGTGCTCCTTGAGCTCCTGGAAAAGCCGGGAGCTCCGGAGCATCCCCGCGGCCAGGGCGCAGAAGGATCCCAGGAAGTTCAGCCGGATCCGGTCATAGTGGTTTTCGGTCCGGGCGTTCACGAACAGGATCCCGACGGCGGCCTTGGGCACCGCCACGGGCAGGGCCATGCCCGAGGCCATCTCCGGGTGCAGGAGTATGCCCTCCAGGGCGCAGGGGCGGCGGCGGTTCAGGACCGCGGCTTCCCCGCAGTCTTCCAGAAACGAGAGCGCCTCCCCGGATCGGGCCAGGGAGGCGGGCACGGACCAGGGACCCCGCTTGTAGGAGAGCCGGAGGGGAGTCTTGGGGTCCCGGGGATCGCCGGTGTAGAGATAGAGGGCGGCCAGGTCGGACCGGGTGATGTCGCAGGCCTGCTCGACCAGGATGGACTCGAGCTCCCCGAAATCCGTCCCGGAGGAGAGGAGGGCGGAGGCCCGGGAGAGCTCGTCGAAGGCCGTGCGTCCGGAGCCCCGGCTTCCCGCTTCCCCGGGAACCGGGACCGTCGGACTCTTCCGTTTTCGGATCGCGGACTGGATGCCCATCGGAATCCCCCTAACCAAGCCGAAGGAGGGCGGATTCCGTACGACTGTCCCGCCCCTCGGCGTAATGGTAACGCAGGTTCGGGAGAAATTCGAGCCTACCGACCCCGAATCAGCGTTTGGCTCCCTTCCAGAGAACCCGGACCTGCTTATAGAGGCCCTCGCCTTCGCTCTTGGTCTCCACGTCCACGATGTCGTTCAGGGTGGTGTGGATGATGCGCCGCTCGAAGGGGTTCATCGGTTCCAGGAGCAGGGAGCCCCGGGACCGGCGGACCTTTTCCGCGGACTCGTAGGCCAGCTTGACAAGGGCTTCCTCCCGCCGGATGCGGTAGTTCTCGGAATCGATGACGATCCGGAGATCCTCCCGCCCCAGACGGCCGCCGTAGACGTTGACCAGGAGCTGGAGGGCGTCCAGGTTCTTGCCCTTCTTGCCGATCAGGATCGAGGCGTGCTCGCTGTCCAGCCGGACCCCCAGCTTCTTGTCCTCCCGGAAGAGGACAGACACCTCGCAGGCGTAGCCCATCTTCTCCACGGTGGTCTTCACGAACTCCAGGACCTTGGCCTCGAACTCGTCGGCCCCCGCGGGATCCGTCGCCGCGGCCCGGGGCGCCGCCGTGCGGGGCTCCTCGGCGCGTTCCTCGCCGCGGTCGCGGCGTCCGCCGCGGCCTTCCCGGTCGTACCGGGGCTCGGGGATCGGCCGGCCCGCGGCCTGGGCGGCCGCGGCCTCCGAGATCGGCGCCGGGCGGGCGTTGGAATGGACGTGGATCCGGAGCCGGACCTTGCCCTTCTTGAAGAGTCCGCCGGACTGGGTTTCCAGAATTTCGACGTCGAACTCGTCCCGGGCCAGGCCGAGTTCCGCGGCGGCCACGTCGATCGCTTCCTTCTCGGTCCTTCCCTCGAATTCGTACACCATGATCCTACCTCCCCTTGCCCTTCCGGCCCTTGACCGGGGCGATGACGGGGGCGGGAGCGGCGGCCGCCGCGGCCAGCTTCTTCTGGTGGATCATCCGGTTGATGACCGCCTGCTGGCCGATGGTGAGGACGTTGGATACGATCCAGTAGACCAGGAGACCGGAGGGAACGTCGTACAGGATGAAGAAGAACATGATCGGCATGCCGTACATCATGATCTTCATCTGGCTGGCGCTCTGCCCGCCCGACTGGGGCTGCTGGGTGAACTTCCCGTACAACAGCTGGCTGGCCACGTAGATGATGGGAAGGCCCCGGATGGCGCTCATCTTCCAGATCACCAGGTTGATCGGCTCGGCGAACTTGAAGATCGCCTCGGGCTGGGAGAGGTCGGAGATCCAGCCCGCGATGAAGCTGGCTCCCCGCAGGTCGAAGTGGTTGTTGAACAGGTTGTACATGGCGATGAAGATGGGGAACTGGATCAGCAGGGGCAGGCAGCCCGACATCGGGTTGTAGCCCTCCCGCTTGTAGAACTCCGCCATCTCCTGGTTCATCTTCTGGGGGTTGTTCTTGTACTTGGCCTGGATCTCCTGGATCTTGGGCTGGAGCTCCTGCATGCGGGCCGTGCCCTGGGAGCCCTTGGCCGTGATCGGGTACATCAGGACCTTGGTCAGGATGGTCAGGAGGATGATCGCGATCCCGTAGTTCGGGATCAGGCCGTGGAAGAAGTTCAGGCCCACCTTGAGGATGGCCTCCAGCCAGCCCAGGACGTTGCCCCCCTCCATGACCTCCTCCAGCTTGTCCCCGGTGCGGCCGAAGGCGTTCTTGGAGGAGTCGTCGTAGCGCACCAGCTCCCGGGAGGATTTGGGCCCGAAGTAGATATGGAAGATGTCCGTCTGCCGGCTGGCCTTGACGACGGGCCGGGAGAAGGCCAGGGAAGACAGGTCCGTCTTGCCGTTCTCCTGGTGGTTCCGGTAGGTGGTCGTGTACGGAGTGGCGTCGGGCAGGACGATCAGGGTGAAGTACTTGCCCGCCACGGCGCTCCAGGCGGCCCGGCGGTCCGTGGTTTCCACGCCGCCCTTGGGGTTGATGTTCTTCTTCTTGCCGTTTTCCAGGGCCGCGAACTTGCGGAAGTCCGCGTAGCGTCCGCCCTCGTGGATCGTCGGTCCGATCCGGGGACCGTAGCCCAGGGTGTAGGCGAAACCGTCCGTAGTCAGGGGCAGGACGTCGTTCACCGAGTTCTCCAGGACGATCTCCAGGCGGAACATGTACTCCCCGGGGACGAAGGTGAAGCGCTTCCGGAGGGTGAAGGGGTCGGTTCCCCCGGCTGCGGGCAGGAAGGTCCTCCAGAACTCCACGGTCCGGTCGTCGATCCGGCGGAAGTTCATGAGCTCCCGGAGGGGCGGGGCGTTGGGCCCGCCCAGGGCCAGGGCGAAGGCCTGGGCCTCCCCCCGGGGGGCGTCGATCAGCTCGACGACCCCGTCCTTGTCGGCGTGCTCGGGCAGCCGCAGGGAGACGAGCTCTCCTCCCCGGTTCGTGAACACCGCCTCCATCACGTCGGTCTTGACGGTGTAGGTCGCCTCCGCGGAGGGAGCCTCGAACTCCGCGGCCGCGAGTACGGGAGCGGCGGCGCCGGGCGTCGGAAGCCCCGGGGAGACGGCGGCCGGTGCGGTCGCGGGCTGGGCGGCGGCCGGCTGGGTCGCCGCGGGCGGGGCCGCGGGGGCGGGCTGGGTGGGCCAGAACTTCTGCTGGATCCAGGTCCCTCCCGCCATCACGAGGACGGACAGGACGATGGCCAGGATGGTCTTGGAATCGAACGCCTTGTCGGATCGGGTTTCGTTCATCATGGTACTGGGTCAAAGCCTCCGGGGTTCATGGGGTGACAGCGCAGGATCCGGCGTACCGCCAATCCGGTCCCCTTCCAGGGACCGTGCTTGCGTACGGCTTCCAGCGCGTATTCCGAACAGGTGGGATAGAAGCGGCAGGACGGCGGTTTGAGCGGAGAGATGACGGCCCGGTAGAACCGGATGAGGCCGATCAAGACCGCCGAGAGGAGAGCTCGCATGATCCCCCGGGCATAGCGCCCGCCAGGCGGAGCACCCGCTCCACCTGACCCGATCGTGTTTCGAAGGAATCGGTGCCGGGGTACAGGACGAAGACCAGGTCGCGGCCCGGGGCGACTCCGGATTTCACGAGGCGGTAGGCCTCGGAAGCCAGGCGCCGGGCCCGGTTGCGCAGGACCGCGTTCCCGTACTTTCGCACGGGAACGAAGAGGGCCCGGACGGCGGCCGTTCCGTTCGGAACGACGTGGAGGCGCATGCCCCTCACCGAGTACCGGGTTCCCTGCTTGAAAGCCCTGTCTATGTCCGATCGTTCGCGCAGGCGTTCGCGCTTCCGGAAGGTACAGCGCCGCGCCCTGCCGGCATCGTTCCCCACGGGATCAGTACTTCTTGCCTTCGTCGGAAATGGTCAGCTTGATGCGCCCCTTGGCCCGGCGGCGCTTGAGGACGAGGCGGCCGCCCACGGTCTTCATGCGGGCCCGGAAGCCGAACTTGCGGACCCGGCGGGTCCGGCTGGGCTGGTACGTGCGTTTCATGGCGAACTGCTCCTTGCTATTGGCAGGCTTTCCGGGGGAGCTTCGGCTCCAGGCCGGACCGCCTTCGGATTCTCGGTATAAGCTTGGGGATTATACGGGTTTCGGCTCCCTTGGTCAACGGACCGCGCTTCACCGGCCTTCGTAGGCGTCCCGGAGGCCCGAAAGGGCTTTCCGAAGCGCCTCATCCCCGACGGCCTCCGGATCCAGCCGTAGGGGGGCGGCGGGCGGCGGGCTCTCCGGACCCTCGGGATGCCCCGCCACGGTCCCCGGACCCGCATCGTTCCGATCGGCGGGCCGTCCGGTATCTCCGGACGAGCCGCCCCGGCCAGCCCCGTCGGCCGCACCGGCCGGCCCGGGACCGCCCCGCCGGGCCAGACGGAACTGGAGGGCCCGGACCTCCAGGGACGGGAACCGCTCCTGGATCTCCGTAAGGAGCCGGGCCTGCCGGAACTGGAGGAGCTGGATCCACCCCGGATGGTCGACCTCCACGGTGACCACGTGGTTCTCCAGGTCCGCGATCCGGGAATGGGGAGCCGCCCGGTCCCCCGCCAGGGCGGGCCAGGCTCCCGTGACCTTGGCCCAGGTCCCCGCGGCTTCCGCGGCCTTCGGGGAGATCAGGGCGGAGATGAGCTCAGCGGCGGTCCTTATCCGAGAGTCGTCCATCGTCCACCCAGTATACCATCGTGGAATCGTCCGCGTAGTCCCCGTAGGGTTCCCCGGGAAGGAAGGTGAAGAAAGCCTGCCCGTGGGGCGGAAGGCCCTCCATGAACCGCCGGCGCTTTTCCGGGTCCAACTCCAGCAGGACGTCGTCCAACAGGAGAAGGGGCTTCCTCCCGGTCCGCTCCGCGCAGAACCCCGCTTGGGCGCCGCGCAGGGTCAGGGCCAGGAGGCGCAGCTGTCCCGTGGACGCGAAGGCGGCGAAATCCCCCCCCTCCCGGGTGAACCGGAACCGGTCCCGGTGCGGTCCCGAGAGGGTCACCCCCAGGGCCAGCTCGTCCCGTCGCCGCGCACGGAGAGCCGCGACGACCTCCTCCGGACCGGTTCCCGGCTTCCAGGAGGGCCGGTATTCCAGACCCACCCGGATCCCCAGCCGAGCCACCGCCTCGTAGCGCTCGGCGAACACCGGGTCGAAGAGCCCCAGGATCTCCGCGCGCCGATCCCGGAGGACCGTTCCGTACTCGGCCAGCTGCTCGTCCAGCACCTCCAGGACGTCCAGCCTGCCGTCCTTGAGGGACTGGTTCCTCATCCGAAGGACCTTGCGGTAGGCCCGGAGGCTGTCCAGGTAACCCGGGGACACGAGGCTGGCGGTCTGGTCCAGGAAGAAGCGGCGGCGCTCGGGCTCCCCCTGGGCGAAGTCCATGTCCGAGGGGCAGAAAACCACCGCGGGGTTGCGCTCGATCATGGCCTTGCGGTCCGGAACGGCCTTCCCGTCCAGGGCCGCGGCCTTTCGACCGGCCCGGAAGCTCACCGTGACCCGGGAGGGGGGGTCCTCGGAGCCGGCCCGGGTGTCCGCGGCCAGGGACCACTCCTCCTGGCCGTGCCGGGCCGCCTCCGCGTCCGTCGCCCCCCGGAAGGAAGCCCCGTAACAGAGGCTGTAGACCGCGTCCAGGAAGTTGGTCTTGCCCTGGCCGTTGTCGCCCACCAGGAAGACCCGGCGGGCGCCGACGCCCGTGGAGGCGTCGGCCAGGTTACGGAAGCGGAGGGTGGTGACGGTCTCGAACATGCGCCCGGATCACTCGAGCTGCATGGGCATGATGATGTGGAAATAGTCCGTCTCGGGCTCGGGCCGCACCGTGATGGCCCGGTTCGGCTCGGTGAACTCGATCTTCACCTCGTCGGACTTGATGACCCGGAAGGGATCCTCCAGGTACTTGTAGTTCAGGGCCAGCAGGGCGTCCTCTCCGGCGTAGCGGCAGGGGATCTCCTCCTTGGCGGTGCCCAGCTCGCTCTCCTCGGAGGAGACCGCGAGACTCCCCGCGGAGAGGTTGAAGAAGGTCCGCCGGGACTTCTGTTCCACGAAGATGGAAACCCGGCGCAGGGCGTCCAGGGTCTCCGCCCGGTTCAGGACGAAGAACCGGGACTGGCTCTGGGGGATGACCTTCTGGTAATTCGGGAACTGACCCTCGATCAGGACGGAGCTCACCCGGTAGGTTCCGAAGCGGACGAAGAGGTTCTTCTCCGTGACCGCCAGGTCCACGGGCCCCTCGTCCGCGGCGCGCTTGAGGATCAGGGAGAGGATCTTGGGCGGGACGATCACGCCCTTGAAGTCCGGAACCGAGGGATCGATGTCCTTCCGGATGTAGGCAAGCCGGCGCCCGTCCGTGGCCACCATGACCAGACCCTCCGGAGTCCGCTCCAGGAAGACGCCGTTCATGAAGTACCGGGTCTCGTCGTCGGACACCGCGAAGACCGTCTGGGTGATCATCTCCTTCAGGTCCTTGGCGGGGAGGGCGAACCAGGCCGCGTCGTCCGCCTGGGGAAGCTCCGGGAACTTTTCGCTGGAGATCGTCTTGAGCTGGAACCGCACCTTCTTGAACTGGGGCTTCACCACGACCTTGGCGTCGTCGTACTCGACCTCGATGTCCCCCTCGGGGATGCTGGAGAGGATGCCGGACAGCTTGTCGCAGAAGACCGTCACGGATCCCGGAACCGCGACGTCCACGGGGATGCGGGTCTCGAAGCCGACCTTGATGTCCGTGGCGCGTATGGACAAAGCCCCGTCCGCCGCTTCCAGCAGGACGTTGGACATGATGGACAGGGCGTTCTTGGAGGCGATGATCTCCTGGGCGAAGGAAATTTCCTTGGCGAAGGCGTTCTTTTCACAGGTAAACTTCATGTTTCCACCTCCGGGGTACTGTACCATGTTTTTCCGGCCTAGGACAATGGAAAACGGGAGAGACGTGTCTCAGGAACTCACCACGGAGCTCACGGAGAAGAGATTAGATAAGGACGCCGCGGCTAAAGGCTGATGCCCCGTGGTAGGTGTAGATCTGAAACGGGCGAAGGGAGAATGTCAGGAATCGGGGCGCAGTTATTGTCTTTGTAGAATTTATTAAATTCAGTAGCAGTAGTAATAAGGGAAAGGTTTCTGTGGATAGTCGGCGCAAGTATCGCAGGATCCGGTACTTGCCCTGGGGATGATTTTCCCGAAATTTTCGGATCGATATCCACATATCCACGAGGCTCCTCATCCATGCACGGCTCGACGGACGTTTCGGGTGCTTTTCCCCGAAATTACTCCGTATCCTCCGTGTCCTCCGTGTCCTCCGTGGTGAGTCCAAGAAAATTATCCCTTGGTACTCATCTCCTTCACGGCGGCCACGATCTGCTGGATGTTCGTCTCCAGGGCGGGGTCCAGCTTCAGGCGTTCCTCGATCTTCTGGCACCCGTGCATCACCGTCGTGTGGTCCCTTCCTCCGAACTCCAGGCCCAGCTCCGTGGTGGAGTACTCGGTGATCTCCCGGGCGATGTACATGGCCACCTGCCGCGGGTAGGCGATGTTCTTGGTCCGCTTCTTTCCCTTGAGGTCCCCGTAGGAGATCTTGAAGTGGTCCGCCACCACCCGCAGGATGTGGTCGATGGTGACGTTGCCGTGCTTGGACTGGCTGAAGACGTCCTTGAGCTGCTGCTGGGCGATCTCCAGGGTGATGCTCTTCCCGACCAGGGCGGCGTACGCGCTCAGCTTCATCAGGGCCGCCTCCAGGTCCCGGACGTTGGTGGAGATGTTCTTGGCGATGATGTCCGTGACCTCCGTGGGAACCGGCAGCTTGGCGCTCTCCGCCTTCTTCCGGAGGATGGCGCAGCGGGTCTCGTAGTTGGGGGGCTGGAGGTCCACGTTCAGGCCCCGCTCGAAGCGGCTGCGCAGGCGGTCCGACAGGTTCTTGAGCTCCGACACGGGACGGTCGCAGGTGAAGACCATCTGCTTGTTCGTGTCATACAGGGCGTTGAAGGTGTGGAAGAGCTCCTCCTGGCTGCCCATCTTTTTCTCGAGGAAGTTGATGTCGTCGATCAGGAGGATGTCCGCCTGGCGGTACTTGTTCTTGAAGGCGTGGGTGGTCTTGTCGTGGATGGACTGGATGAACTCGTTCGTGAATTCCTCCGCGGACAGGCAGATTATCTTGGCCTTGCCGGCTTCCGCCCAGACCCGGTTGCCGATGGATTGCATCAGGTGGGTCTTGCCCAGGCCCACGCCGCCGTAGATCAGGAAGGGGTTGTACGCGGTGCCCGGGTTCTTGGCAATGGCCAGGGCGGCGTTGGCCGCGAAGGAGTTGTTCTCCCCGATCACGAAGTTCTCGAAGGTCAGGTCCGTCCGGAGGGAGGGGTGCTTGGACCGGGCCGGCCGGCCGGCGGCCGGGGCCGCGGGATCCGGGGATTTCGGCGCGCCTCCCTTGGCCGGCTCCGGAGCCGCCTGCTTCTTCTCGACCAGGAACTCCAGGGTCAGGTTTTTTCCCGTCAGGTCCGCCAGCTTGGCCTCGAAGGTCTTTTGGTAGGCCTTCACGAACTGGTCCCGGTAGAAGGCGGAAGGAACCCGGACCCGGATGCTGTCCGGGGTCGCGCCCGCGTACTCGATGTTGAACCAGATGGCGAACTCGTGCTCTCCGAGTTCCTGCTCCAGCTGTTTCAGCGATTCGTTCCAGAAGGGGGAATAATCGATCTCGTTCATCCTGCTACGCCTTTCCTGTCCCTGTACGGTACCGTATTTTCACAAGTTATCCACAATCAATCAAGAAGACCCACGGGCCTGTCAAGAATCCCGGAAGGGATACTCTCCGGTTTATCCACAATCAAGGACTCTCGAACCTCGGAAGGCTCTTGTAAGTAATTATGAGACAATAAAATAATTTCACTGCAAGGATGCCGGCCGCGGGGCGGAACGGGTCCGAAATCTTGTTATTCCTTGATGAGCAATGCGTTATAAAACTATCAACAGGATATCCACAACGACTCGGAAGCCTGTAATTCCTGTCCTCGAAAGGCGGGTCGCCTTGTCTTTCCTCCCGGGAACGAGTATAATCCTGAAACCAGGTTCGGCAAGTCCTTTCTTCCATCGAACGATGGAGGCAGATCCGCGCTCGTCCGTCCCGGAACGCGGGAACGCCGCCGCGATATACCACGATGATAGGTACCCGCATGGAATCAACCTATTCTGCCCAGAATATCCAGGTATTGAAGGGTCTCGAGGCAGTCCGCAAACGCCCGGGGATGTATATCGGTTCCACCGGCCTGGACGGCCTGCACCACCTGGTCTACGAGGTGGTGGACAACTCCATCGACGAGGCGCTCGCCGGGGTCTGCGACCGCATCGAGGTGGTCCTGGAGCCCAACGACATCGTGCGGGTGACGGACAA
>ERZ795054.1023-NODE-1023-length-28696-cov-4.187109_pt1 | contig 28696 bp, 25 predicted proteins | sample MGYA00375138_ERZ795054 | MGnify/ENA primary metagenome ERZ795054 (study PRJEB30183, sample SAMN05720215) | anaerobic digester metagenome | isolation source: active sludge of municipal wastewater-treating anaerobic digesters | place: USA | collected 2014-12-23 ... | reverse complement strand
AAATTCAACAAAAGGAATATTCCTATTTCTCAGTTCATCATAAATAAATCCCATTCTAAAATCCTCATTTCGAGAGCCATTAAACTTATCGCTGGTAAACAAAAGGAGTCGGCACCTACGAACCACGAGAACTGGAAGACAAATAAACGTTAGAAAAATCTGCAAAAAAACCCCAAAAGGTAGTGGCTTAGATCTAGCCCCATCAAACAACTGGACCTTTTTCTCGTAAGCTTTCAAATAACAATAAAAAAGACTTTTATAGGGAACGCGATATAAATAAATAACACTAAAACTTCTGAGAAACTCCAAAAGATTTACATATTTGACATAAGGAATGCAAAAATATTGAAAAAAACTATTATAATGTACCCACCACAATTCATAACCCCGATAATTGACAGACTTAGACACACGAGAACCATCATCAAAGAGAAGATTTGGAAATTCCTCCAACAAATTTTCTGCTTCATAAACACTCCCTGTTCCAACAAGAGCCTCAAGTTCAACAAACTCACAACCTAAATCCTCAATGTGTTTTTTAAATATTTTGTCTGCTACAATTGTACCAAATTCCCCACGCAATAGATGACTCGGATTAAAATCTTTATCAAAAACAACAAGCACCGCGCCCCTAAATTTTGAAGTTTTTATCATTTTATCAAATTTTCATAAAATACAATTAATCTCATGGTTTTATCACAAATATTAAAATATTTTTTAACTCTCTCCTTGCCCACCTGACCGAATCTTTTTGATTTTTCAGAATTTTCTAACAAATCAATAACTTTCTCCGCCAACCCATTTCCGACAAGAGGATTAACAACATAGCCAGTTATCCCATCCCCTATAATCTCCTTAGCCCCCCCGAAGGGGGTACTGATGACTGGTTTACCAGATGCCATCGCTTCAAGGACAATTCGCGGGAAAGAATCAAAACAAATCGATGGTACCAAAACAAGATCAACACAGGCATAAATATATTTTATCTCATCTCGTCCAACCCAACCAGTAAAAATAAGTTTGTCTCCGACCCCCAGTCGCTCGGCGTCTCTCTTCAACTGATTAGTGTAATTATCCAAACTAGCAACAACCAGAAGCACTACTTCAGGAACAACCTTGGCCACCTCCACCAGAGCTAAGAGTGTTTTTCCCCCACCTTTTGCTCCACTCAAACGGCCACCAAAAAGAATAACCTTCTTATTTTCTAAATTATACTTCTTTCGATAAAAAACTTTTTCAACTTCACTGACCTGCCACAAATCAATATCTATTCCCGAGTGCATTACTTCAACGTCCCTAATACCATTTTGTTCAAGCGCCTCTTTTAAAGCTTTGCTGACAGCAAAAATCTGATCAGCAAATTTAAGATATTTCCTAATAAAGAAATTCCGAAAAGGATTCCACCTTTTCCCAGCCTGTTTGAGGTGGTCAAGCCATGTTGTGTGGGCATCAAAGTTCTCTAAGTAACGCTGGGTATTTAATTTCCCGAAATTAAAAGTCATTACATCCCGAGCCGTAAAAACAACAACTTTAGAATACTTCTTAGCCAATTTTAAACAATAATAAGAAAGATAAAAATGAACATTATTAACGTGAACAACATCTGGTTTTATTTTTTTTAATAATTCCTTGACTCGCCAGACAACAAAGGGATTGTATAAGCTTAAGTATGATCGCCACTTACCTGGGTAATTACTCGCAATTTTAAAAACCTCCAGGCCATTAAAATTAAACTCACCAGCTTCATCCTTTTTGCGACAAGTGGTAATAACAAAAACCTGATGACCAGCCTCTTTCATCCCGATGGCCAAATCGTAAGTAGAAATCCCTGCTCCGCCAAAACTTTGAGGCGGAAAGTCGTCTGAAAGAAAAATAATTTTCATTGGCTAAATTGATAAATAGCGACATCGCCAAAAATGGCGGCCTCTTCCAAAAATGGGTACTGCCCTAAATTCCAAGAAGGGTCTGCCCTTTTATCCCAAACTAGATATTCAACCTTATATTTTTCTAAGATTTCTTCCAACCAAACAAAACGGGAGATAGTGAGAGTCTCTTTATAAAGGGTAACGATATCATCGATCTCGTCATCGGGGATTGCTTCATAGGAACCATACAACTCTCGATAATACATACCATAAATGTTAGATGAAATATAACCTCTCTCAGCAAAAAAGATTTTTCGGACATCAATCGAGGAGACACCGCGTAAACGATAAAAAGAAAACAAAACATCGAGCAAGCGAGATCTCGTTGCTGTTAGTGAATACATCGCTGCTCGGTGATAAAAAACATCGAAGGGTGTATAAATAACGACAAGATGAGAAATTTCATCGTTGGATAAAACGATAGAGTCTTTTCCCCCGTTTTCATTCAGCCACTTCATTATCGGACCATATTTTTGTCTTTCAACGGCAATTTCCCCACCGTCCCGGACATCATATAGATACGAATTGGCCTGAACAAAAATTCCGGTAAAAATACTAAGAGTGATAATCATTACAGCTAAGCTTTTGCGGTAAAAAATCAAATTTCGAGAACTTAACAAACCAAAGACGACAATCAAGATAAAAATAATTGCCATTGGTTTATGGAAAAACCAATGATAATGAGCAGCCTGGAGGACTTTGCCAGTTAAAATTTGCTGATTCATCGTCACAAACGGTGCTAATAACAAAGATAAACCCAAAAAATACTTGTCCTTATTATCATGGGGGAAACCCCAAAGAAAGACAAAAAGGCCAAGAAGAACAAAAAAACCAACAAATAAAGGCATGTGAGTAAAGACAACGCCATTTCGAAAACTAGTTTCCAAATAGCCAGGGTGATTAATTATTCTATAAAAATTTAAACCATAAGGGACAGCAACAAAAAGAGAACCGATATAGACGGCCATTATTCTTAAAGCCTCTTTCCATCTTCTCTGGAAAAGAAAAAATAAGCCCAAAAACCCACCGAAAGCAAAAAGGTATGTCCACGAATAAAAATAATTATAAAAATTTAAGCCAAGAAGAACAGAGCTAAAAGCCCCAAATCTCCAGTCACGCTTTTGGCAAAACAACCAAAAAGAAATAAGAAAACCAAAAAGAAGTATGTAAATCATTGCCGGATTAACCGGCCGTGCTATTCGTAGAAAATTATCAGGACTTAATCCGTGAAAAAGTCGCGATAAGCCAGAAAAATTCAAAATAGAATCAGCGAACAAGAGCAAAGAGCTACAACACAGCGATACAAGTTTATCTCTGGATAATAAAAAGACAAATATATAAACCAAGAAAAAAGCTAGAAAAGGGAGAAGAAATCGAGAGAGTGAAAGGGTATCATTAATGTCAAGATTGAAGAGACTACCAAGGTAAGCAACAACCATCGACCCTAGTGGCTGAAAGAGATAAGGGTTATTCTTGCCCTCGTGATAATAGATACTACCAAAATTGGGGTGACCGTCCTGAACCTCCCGGACACGAGCCGACCATGGTGAGTCTGGAAGTAGTTCTATTCCCTGATAAACTCCATCAGTACGATGTTCAATACGAAAATAAATTTGAGGAGAAGCGGTAACAAAAGAAAGAAGAATGGCGAAAAAAATAACCAACCAATATTCCCTAAAAATTTGTTTGACTTTAGACATAATCAGATACCAAAATGAAAAATACGCTTTATAAGATATAACTCATTTTCTTCCTTTTCTTCAAAATCCGGGTGTAGACGCAAACTGTCATTTTCTGGAACCGCCGCATATTTTGAGCTTGGAACAGCACTATAGGAAGCCTTTACTCCGAACTTTATATCATTTTTAGCCCCCCCGTAAATAATATCCGTAACGATAATTTCGTCTTTACTATACTTAAATTTCCGCTCAAAAGTTAAACTGGAGCGACTGGAGTAATTAATCATCCGAGGACGTAGAAAATCTTTCACTAATTTCTGGAAAAAAGAAACGCGGCCCAAAAAAAACTGCCAGAACTTAAAAACAATAGTAGTTAGAGTTTTCATGAGTGGTTCCCTTATCACCTTGACTGAGCCACTCGCCAAAAATTCGCCATGCCCAAATAAAACTTTATTATTTTTATCCAAAATACCAGTTGAAAAGCGGCCAAGACGAGAAGAAATCTCTAACCCGCTGTCATAATAGACCTTACCATTTGAATACAAACGAAATGACCCGCCTTTATCACCATTGACGACCAGAAAATAAGACTCACTAGCCACGCGCAAAAGGCGACTATTCCTATAAAAATTATTACCTTTATGTAATTCAAAATCCTGTGGCAAAATTTTTAAGCCCGCTTCAATCCAATTATAGAGTATGTAACATAAATAACGGTCATCTAAATGAAGAGGTTTAAGCGCTCCTAAATAAGGTAAGGCGGCAGAAGGGATTATGTATTCAGTATTTCTAGACATGTACTCACCGCCCGCCGTCAAGTCTGGGTTAATAAAAGCCAAGACAAAATCTTTAGCCTTAGAAATTACTGGGGTGACTTTTTGCGAACCAGTCAAAGTCTGATATTTTTCCAAGTAGTTAATAGTTAGCGTTAAATAACCAATATCCGGGCCACCATATTCGCTCCACCAACCTTCAAAATTCTGTTTGGTAATAAAATCATCCAGGAGGTTATCGGCAAAGATAATGAGGTCTTTTCTTTGGCAGAGATACCCAACTGAGGCAATAGCCAAAATCGCCCCAGATACTTGGTTCATCACTGTCTCTTCTTTGTTTTTAATTAAAAACTGAATAGCTTTCTCCAAACAGGTAAGAACCACCGCCTCTTCTGGCAAAACAACTCCTTTTTCTCTAAACAGTATTATGGCCTGACTTAAAGCAACCACCTGAAAGGCTGTTGCAACATAAGAACCTTCATTTATGTACCATTCATCAAAAGAACCATTTCTCCTTTGAAGTCTAACAGTGAAAAGGAGTGAAGCACGTATCCACTCAAAAACTTTTTTATCCTGATAATAATTATTTCCTTCAAAATTATGGCAATACAAAAGAGCAAGGGTCAATGTCGCTTCCTGATAACGGACACAACTGATATCGTTCGTACGATAATGCCAAAAAGCACGGTCAAAAGAACCATAAGATATTGAAGACGGGTTACGATTAAGTTGCCCCAGAAGCCTAGGGATTTGTTCCAATGCGATCTCAAGAAATTTATTTGTTTTTATTTGTGACATTTTATAACAACAACAGAACCGAAACGACCGAAATTTCTCAAGCCCTGTAAACGAAGAATGTGGGCGATCAACCTACTCACAAAATTAACACGCTTGTCACGATGCAAATAACTTGATCCTTCACTAGCTCTGTGCTGAAGAAACATCTGATAAATCTGTTCAAATAAGGGAGGTAATATAAAGTAACCACTCCATTTTATATCCTTAAACCCAGCCATTTTAAGTTCTTTAATAATCACAGAGAGAGAAATTGGTTGATAGGGGCCAAAAAAAGAGAAGATTCCTGTCCGTCGAATGTCAGGGCCAAAAATAACTTTTAAAGCAAGGAAAAAGATAGACAGAAATATATTACTTTTTCTAGCAACAATAATAAACTCTCCCGTTGCTTGTTGGTAAACCCACTGACGCAAGACTTTAGGAAGTCTCTCTAATTTAAACAATATTGTGCTTGTCGCAAAAACAAAATCAATACCAGTATCGTTATTAAAAACGAGAGAACTAATATTTTTCCCAATAAAACTAGCTGCCGCCATAGTGTATTCGCTAGTTTCCTGACAAAGATCGACAACTGTCAAATCTATGGTGGAAGGAAATTCTCGCAAATAAGCTCCGTCATAACAAAAAAAATCTAAAATTGGACCGCTAGCACTCAATAATTCTCGCGAAACTAAGCATCGTTCAAATTCAGACATTATATCCATCTCTTTCCCCAAGAACGTTTTACGACAATAACGTTTCTGATGAAGAACTAGAGATTCGATCGTCCATTTTTCTGGGTTATAGTCATAAGATATTTCTTGCGCTGGGGTAAATTGTCCCCAATGAAAAACTTCAGAAAGGTCACGACGAGGAACAAGAGGAGAGATTTGAGATTTTCCATCAGGGTAACCAAGAAGAACGAAACAGCAAATAGTTTGTGTTAATGGAATCTTTAATATTTTTTTTATCTTTGAATCAGATCCATAACTGTTCACGGGTAAAGAACCGAGACCATAATTACTAGCGGCAAGTAAAATGTAACCCACCGCCAAAGAGCTGTTCTGAATAGCCTCTTTATAATTCCAACCATCATAAGAAACAACAACTATAACAGGGGCCTTCCTTATAATAGTACTTGACGAAGCTTCTCTTATTAATTGTTCTTTTGTCTCCTTCTCAGTGACAACGGTAAAGTTCCAAAGTTGCTGATTGCAAGCTGTTGGAGCGTAAGTCGCGACCATAATAATTCTTTCAATTAATTCACGAGAAACAGTCTGGTCAGAAAAACTGCGAACGCTTTTTCTCCCCCTGGTTAGATTAAGAAAATCTGTCATGATTTATTGACTTCTTCACGAATAGTATATAAAGACTGTTTGTTATTCTGGCGTATCAGCAATTCACCCAAGAAGCCAGAAGAGAAAAGTTGAATCCCAATAACAACCAATAGGACACCAAGCATAAGGACTGGGCGATTCCCGATCATAATTCCGCTAAAAATCTTTATAAAACTTAGATAAGCAAGAACAAGAAAACCAAAAAGCGAAAAGATTGTGCCAATAACACCAAAGAAATGCATCGGTCTATCCATGAAACGACGGATGAGCAAAAGCGTCACAAAATCAAAAAAACTCTTAGAAAAGCGCCGAAAATTACCATACTTAGAAACCCCAAACTTCCTCTCTCGGTGATTGACGGCTAATTCAGAGATTTTAAAGCCTTGAGTTGCTACTAAGGCTGGAATATAACGATGCATATCGCCATACAAGCTAAGAGACTTGGCAACCTCCCTTCGGTAAAGTTTAAAACCACAATTCATATCGTGGACCCTAGTCCCAGTAAAAAATCCTGTTAAACCATTGGCAACCTTAGAAACCAGGCGCTTAGCCAAACTATCGAGCCGGCGTCTCTTCCAACCACAGACTAAGTCTGCCCTATCTTTCTCAATTTTTTCTAAGAAGTTAGGTATTTCTTTTGGGTCATCTTGGAGATCACCGTCCATAGTAAAGATATAATCCCCTTTGGCTACACGAAACCCAGCCTGAAGAGCTTGAGACTTACCAAAATTGCGGGTAAAAACGATAAGGTGAACTGGCTCTAGTTTTCTTACCTCCAAGACGGTCTCGTCGGTCGAGCCATCATCTATAAAAATGACCTCAAAAGGAACGTTTAAACTATTCAAGACGGTGGTAATTTCAAGATGAAGAGTAGCAACACTTTCTTCCTCATTGAATACGGGTATAATAATAGAAATCATATATATTTATATATTCAATCATAAAATCTTAAAAAAATCAAAAAGAACATAACGTAAAATGAAAGTCCCAGCCACGACAATTAAGCTAGAAATTACAGTCGGTATACCAAGAATATCAATAAAAAGCCAGAGAAGAAAGACATTGAGAAGTGAAATAAAAATCCCGACCCAAGTGTAATGAGCAAATTTTTTGTTCAAGAAAAGACGCCCTATGGGCATATTAGACACACAAATTCCTAATTTTTTAATTGATTCCATTTGTTTTATTTTGAAATATATCATAACCTCTCAGCGACAACGATGAGATAATCATCTCTTCCAACAATATGAACAAAATAAGCAAGAAATGTCCTCAAACATTTACGCAAGAAATTTGTCCTTATGACCTTCATTCCACCCAGTTCATCTGATAAAAAAGAATAAGGAACTTCTTTTCTACTGGTGGAATAAAAAAGACCGAGCCTCGCCAAAGAGCATTTAATAGAAGAATTCTTCCAATCAAAAGAACGATGGGCCACCAGTAAAATTTTAAATCCAGCCCGTGAGATAATTGCATGCAAACTTTTTTTACTCCAATAAAATAAATGCTCGTCACACACAAGTGGGTTACAGTGATCTGTTACTTTTTGGATAGAAGCCTCCAAATCTGGAGTCTCAATAACTAAAATCCCGCCATGGCTCAAGGTTTTCCCTAAAATTTTTAAAGCTTCGATAGGGTCTGACAAATGTTCAATAACATGAAAAAGAGTAATTGCTTCAATCTTTCTACTTGTATTTAATTTCCTTAATTCAAAAATATCTCCTTTGATAACATCGAGTTGCCTTTTAAAAGCAAGGTCTCGTCCAAAAGTACTCGGCTCAATCCCCCAACAATGTTTATAGCCCATATCTCTAAGTGCGACCAAAAATGACCCATCTCCACATCCAACATCACAAATATTAGAAGTGGGAAGAAATCTTTTAAGCAAAGAAAGTCTATCTCTCGAGTTTCTGATCCGAGAGGAAGCTTTTGCTTCACTTAAATCTAATTCCCCAAAATTAAGATTAACGTAATAATCCATGGTCAAGTTAAATGACGATCTCCAAGCTAAACCACACCAACGGCAAACAAGAACGTCTAAACCATTCCATATATCAAGAATGCCTTTCCCCCCACAAATAATACAATTTCTAGGCGATTTCTTCATCATAGGAATTAATATTTAATAATATTTTTGAACTTCCAAATAATTCTTAACATAATCAGCCACATTGTCTTCTAGTTGTTTCAGTTCCCCTTTAAAACCAGCTCGCCTTAGTTTAGACATATCAGCTTCGGTAAAGCACTGATACTTCTCCCTGATGTCCTCGGGGATATCAACAAATTCAATATTCGGTTCTAGTCCCAAACTCTTAAAGACGGCCCCAACCAAATCCAAGAACGACCGTGCGTGGCCACTGCCGGCATTATAGATACCAGAAAAATTAGTTTGATTATTAAAAAAGAAAAGATATATTTCCAACAAGTCTTTTATATAAATAAAATCTCGTGAATGCTGGCCATCACCATAGTCGGGAGTAAAAGAACGAAATAATTTGACCTTCCCGTCTTTTTTTATTTGTTGGTAAGAATGCCAAACCATTGAAGCCATCCGTCCCTTATGGTATTCATTCGGGCCAAAGACATTGAACGGTTTTAGGCAAACCCAAAAAGGTGGGGTCTCCTCCTGCTTTAAAGCCCAACAGTCAAAATTATGTTTTGACCAACCGTAAAGATTAAGAGGAGCTAACTTGGGAACGAGATCATGATCATCAACATAACCAAGCCTCCCGTTACCGTAAGTCGCAGCCGAAGAAGTAAAAATAATCGGGATTCGTGAACGAACACTTTCTTGCCACAAATTCTTTGAATAGTCAGTGTTATATTTATCAAAAACTTCTTGGCGATCTTCTACTGTACTACTGTTACCGCCAATATGGAAGATGAAAGAAACCTGTTCTCCGTTATCCGCTAACCATTTCGGAAAGTCAAAGATACTAATTTTAGCTAAATATTTTTTCTCTTCGAGATTCTTATTTTTCTCCAAATCAGTGAAATCGTCAACGACAATTAAATTACCGTACCCAAGTTCATTAAGCTTCGAGACCATAGCACTGCCAATAAAACCCGCGGCCCCTGTTACAACTATTTTCTTATCCATATAAATTAAGCGTTTCCTCATACTAACAAATTAATCGCTCTGATACAACCAAAAATTAAGGATCTCCTCTCTGGTCAAAATTGACTTTGTCTATATTTATTAAGATTTCTTATTTAAGTCGGAAATAAGCAAGTCAACCTCCTTAGTCACGAGGGGAACACTGATTGAGTGCAATTGGCGTAAGGCCTCTTCCCGGTTATAAGACCTAGCGTTAAGGACAAAAAGTTCTGGGCGAGACCGTTCTGGAGGGACAACATTTCGGTGGGATAGCCCCTGAGGTGGCTGTTCTTTCTCATCAATCGGACCGGTAATGTCAATAGTAGGAATACTAAATGATTCCGCAATATAAATCGGTCCAGTATCAACGCTAATAAATAAATTAAATTTTGACATAAAGGCTTTTAACTCATCGAGATTGAAAGCGCCGACAGCGTTTACAAAAATTGTTTTTTTGTCTAGGTAGCTAATGAATTCTTCAACTTTAGCTTTCTCCCCTTTAGACCCAATAATCGCAATTTTAGCGTTATATTTCTCGCTAAGGTAATCGGCGACCTTGGCAAAACGATCAGTGGGCCATTCCTTTATTTTATTCCCCGCGGACGGAGACATCCCAACAATAAAGTCTTTTCCTAAATTAATATTATTGATTGTAAAAAATTCCTCTATTGTTTTGTTAGCTGTTTCGGAAAAGCCTAAATGTTTTTGAGTATCCTGAGAAAAAATATTGAGTGGTTCTAAAACTTTTAATCGCTCTCGAGGGGCATACTCTCCCATCTTATAAGGAAAGGTTTTAATAAATTTTTGAAGAATTTTGTAAGGCCTAGTTTCGGAGGGAGAATAACCACCAACAACTTTTGGAGCAACAATCAGGGAAACGCCAGCTAGGTACAAAGGAGCCACAGATTCAAAAGAGGGGCCTGTGACCAAAGCAACTTGAGCCCTGCTCTCTTTAATTCTTTTGATAGCTCCCCTTTCCCCCAGATCAAGGTATTCGTCAACTAAACCACTGTCAGCCAAAAGCGGACGATGAAGCTTCGTTGCCCCAGCCACAATAATATGAGTTTTTGGCCGATGTTTGCGAATCGCCATTAGGACCGGGGTATTGCAAACAACATCGCCTAATTTACCGGTCGGGACAATAATAACCTTAGAAGTATCAGACGGCTTTTTTTTAGCCACTCCCAAAAAAAATGCTCGCCCTAAACAGCGTAAAAGTAGCCAAACTCGATTAGTTCGAGAAGAAAGGTTCATAGATTTAATTAAAAATTAAATTGTTTTTTAATAAATTCAGCGATATTGAGACCGCGCTTCTCCCAAGTATATTTACCTTTAGTAACCTCAGCTTGACGAGCCAGTCTCTCGGCAAGTTCTTGACTATTATAAATTTGGAGAATCGCCTTAGTCCAACCAGCAGGGTTATTTGTTTCAACAATAAGGGAATCCTGATTATTAGTTAAGACCTCTTCAATACATTCGGCCCGACCAGCAATTATTGGGCGTCGAGAGGCCAGGGCCGGAAACATTTTAGCTGGGGAATCCCCAACTAAATCCTTTTTTCGCTTAGGTATAAGAATAAGATCGAAAGCCAAGAGATACCTAGAAACTTCACTTCTCTCTTGCCAAGGGACGATAATTAACCGCTGGGAAACACCAAGTTCTTCGGCAATCTGACGCAACCAAGTGCCATTACTATTTAGTTCTCCAACAACAACATAAATTATTTCTTCGGGCAAAGAAGCTAAGCTCCGAACAATATCGTCTATTTCATAATAATCATTGTTCGGGTTGGCGCCTATTACTCCCGCATAACCAATAAGAAAATTAGCTTTCGGAAGATTTAATTCCTCTCGCCAAACCTTTTTATCTTTCGAATAATCAAACCAGGAGTCCTCAGCGGCGCTACACAAAGAAACCAGAATATTGTTATTTATTTTCTGGTAATATTTCTTAAGCCCAGAGCTGATAGCAATGACGCCAGTCGCGAATCGTATCGCTAACAAATTCATCAACTGTCGATGGGGACGGCCAAGAACCGAGTGAATCTCAAAAAAAACACCCTTGCCTAGCAATATCCGAGCTAAAATCGCAGTAAAGAATAGGGATTCGTCGCGGAAATAGACAACTTCAAATTGCCTAATTCGTCCCAAAAGAAAGAGAGACAATCGAAGATTCGCCAACAAAAGCATTAAAAATTCATACCAGCCGTGACCACTAAACGGTGAAGCCGTGTTGGTCACCCCAAGGCAAATTATATCAAAAGGACGATGAACTCCCATTTTTTTAAAAAAAGTCTTCAGGTCACCCGACTGGTCAGTTGTAACGAGTGTCACCTTAAAATCCTTTTGGTCATTTAAGGCCTCGCAAGTTTTTGCCAAATTATAGACATTGGTCCGTCCCGACAAAAGATTTATTCGCGATATGTAAATTATCCTAATCATGTTTTGTTTATAAGAGCAGAGAAATCCTTTATTATTTCCTGACTATTTTTTTGCCCTCCTCGATTATTCTTTCGCTTAATTTCCAATAGATAATAGACGAACAAGAGGCCCTCGACCGCTTCAACTTCTGCTCCAATCATTTTAAAATATTCCAAAAAGTATCGCTCATAATTGTCAGGGAAGAAATTTTTTTGAGATTTTGATTTCATCAAAAAATTAAACAAATCAAAACCTGGAAGTCTCGTAAAATCCACATAATCATAGTCAATTAGGTAAACATTTTTATCCGATATCAAAACATTATCAGGGGTCATATCTCCATGCTGAACAATTCTCGGCAATCTGATATTAAAATCAAGATTTAGCCGATTATAATAATCGTGTAAAACAAGGGGAGATTCCTCGGCTAAAGTAAGGGATTCAATCAAATCAAAAACAAGTTCTTGAATATCAAAGATGGTCCAAGCTTCATTGCTAAGGCGAGCAAGATAAGTCTGCCAGGCAGTATATTTTTCAATGACAATACTCATCTTTTGTATCTGGGCTGAAAACATTGACCCGGGACAAATTGTCTCAATAACAAAAATTGTTTCTCCGTCATCATAAAAGTCAAGTGGCCTAGCAAACATATCGATAAAACTACTTCCCCTTGTTTCCTTTTCAAGGACCTGAAGATTATGGTAATTACGTTTAATCAAATCACCGGCTGAATATCTTCTTACTGTCTTAATACAGAGAGTCGGTGAGGCTTGCCTATCTTCAAAGACAAAAATGAGAACCTTTCCTTCTTCAGAATATCGCCCTAAAGAAGCTGTGCTCAACTTTAAAAATGAAAGCGGAGCCCCCGAACCACGAAGCCATTCAGGGTGTTTTTCTACAATTTGAGTAATGAGAGATATCATTTTTTTATGACAATACCAAAACTAAAGAAAAAATAACGATAGAGACGAAGAACCAAGGGAAAACAAACCAAATATCTGACTATCTTACTCTTAACCCTTGTTGTTCCAATCAGATAAGCTAAAGCTTTTAGGTTGTTATAAGGAATCATTACTCTTGGAAGATTATACCCCGGATAAGGGAGATAAAAACTAACATTATCAAACCCCACTTCGCGAAAGAGCTTTTCATAACCAACTTTGGTGTAAGTATAAGTTTGATAATTCTCCCCCTTTCTAAACTTAGTGTAAAAATTAGCTAGCCAGCGTGGTAAATAGCTTGTGTAATACAAACCGCTATGGTCTCGCCCACGCAAGTATGATAAAGCGAAACGGTTCTCTATCCCAACGTACAAGTAACCATCTTTCTTTAACAAATCTCGACAAATTTTTAAACTAGCAATTTGAGCCTCACGAGGATTAGAAAAACGATCAGTAACTCCGACCCATTCAAGTAATCCATTCATAACAATGAGGTCGAAGCTTTCTCTGGAAAAAGGTTTATCAAAAATGTCTCCAACGTAAACTTCAATATTTTTTAAACCCTCTTTTTCGGCTCGTAACTTAAGAAACTTCATCCGAAGGAAAGAAGGGTCAAGCGCCACAACCTTGCCCACAACCCTCGCCAAAGGAACGCTAATTCTCCCCATCCCCGCTCCCGCGTCTAAAACCCGAGAATCCCTAGAAAGGGGTATCATGAAACGCCAGTCGGCCCTGTTTTCTTCAAAAGTGAAGTCAAACCGATGCTGATACTTAACTTTAAATTCATCCCAACCACGTTCCTTGATAAGAGACAAGGCTTTCTCTAGTTCGACCTTAGAATTTTTGCCCCAATAACGATCTTCAGAAAAAAAAGGGATCCCCTCAACGATCTTAATATAGTGATTATCACCGTTCATCTTTCCAAGTATAAACCACAATATGTTGCAATTGCAAGGAAAAACATGTAATATTTTCTTATGCTTAAAAAACAAAAAACTAAGAAAAAAAATGGGGAAATAAAGAGAAGAGAAACTTGCAGAATATCCGGAGAAAAGACTGTTCCCCTTTTTTCTCTCGGCCAACTCTACTTATCCGATTTTATTAAACAGGACGAAACCCCTAAATATGTCCCCGTAGAGCTTGAGCTACGCTTAGCACCCAAATCTGGTTTAGTACAATTAGCTCACACAGTACCGGGAGATATTATGTATCGAAAATATTGGTATAAGTCGGGGACTAACGCCACCATGACAAACGAGTTAATGAATATTGCCCAGAAAGCGCAAAATCTCTCCCTGATTAAACCTGGTGATATCTTTCTTGATATTGGGTGTAACGACGGCACCCTTTTCTCCTTCGTGGACAAAAAAATGACCAGAATCGGTTTTGACCCAAATGACTTCAAAGCTGAATCAAGCAAACAGGCTGATTTAATCGTCACTAATTATTTCACGACTAAAGAATACAAAAAAACAAAATATGGCAAGAAAAAAGCGAGGATCATCACTAGTATCGCCATGTTTTATGACCTTGAAGACCCAAACAATTTTGTTAAAGACATAAAAAATACTTTAGACAAAAATGGTCTCTGGATTGTCCAGATGAGTTATTTGCCTCTAATGCTAACACAATTAGCCTTTGATAATATTTGTCATGAGCACCTCGAATATTACAGTCTAAGCACTCTAAAATACTTACTCGATAAACACCAGCTCCAAATAGTTGACTGCGAACTAAATGATATCAACGGGGGGAGCTTTCGGGTTTATGTCAGACATAATACTGCCGATCCTGCAACCTTCGCCACCGCCCCTTACCGAGACGTGGCCAAGATGAGAGTAAACTCAATCTTAGCTTACGAAAAAACTTTGGGGCTTAATAGAAAAAAAATTTACTCTGACTTCTGGAAAAAAATAAATAAATTAAAAAAAGAAACTGTTGACTTTATCAAAAAAGAGAAAAATAAAGGTAAAACAATCTGGGGTTACGGAGCCTCAACCAAAGGCAACACTTTGCTTCAATGGTTTGGTCTGGATAATTCCCTAATTGACGGCATCGCCGAACGTTCCCCAGCCAAATTCGGTTTAAAAACAGCGGGAACCGACATTCCAATTTATTCGGAAGAGGAAATGCGCAAAGCTAAACCCGATTATCTTTTAGTGCTTCCTTGGCACTTTATTGCTGAATTTAAAAAAAGAGAAATTAACTTCATTGAAAAGGGAGGAAAATTGATTGTCCCCTGTCCAAAATTCGAAGTTATCACTAAAAATAGTTAGCGCCAGTGTTGATAAGACTTTTCTTCAACAATAGAAGAACCGAAAATAAGGTTGATATCTTTCTTGACAGCTGCTCGCTGGTCATTAACTAGATGAATGCCGTAAGCCACCTCCACAAATTCCTTACCAAAATTTTGTTTTTCACCTAGCTCACGTATTTTCTCTCCCATGTCCCAAATTTCTTCGTTGAACTTTTTTAATTGAAGCTCAAGGTCGGATATCTTTTCCACAGGATAACCGTTTTTCAAGAAATACTCATTCTTTGCGGTCGTTAATAAACCCAATTCCCTCCTAACATTCACTAAACGTTCAGGAAAAGAAATACGTTCCTCTTTAATTTTCAAAACAGTTATTTTATCAATAAGTTCTCCTAAGGCAACCGGGGCCATAATGAGGATATCTTTATCTTTAGCCAACATTCTGATCATAATTATTCTCGTTAACCCCCACAACTTGTTTTATATCCGAATCCACCATCATTTTGACCAGAGCCTTGAAGTCTGTTTTTGGTAGCCACCCTAACTTTGTTCGAGCTTTAGTATTGTCACCCAAAAGATTGTCTATTTCGTTAGGGCGATAAAACTTTTCATCAATTTTAATAATTACTTTACCATTTTCATCTTTCCCTACCTCATCTAGACCTTGTCCTTCCCACTTTAGAGTCAAACCAAGATATTTGGCAACTTCTTCAATAAACTCCCTGACCGAATAGCTCTTCCCTGTAGCAATAACATAGTCCTCAGGAGTTTCCTGTTGGAGCATTAGCCACATCGCTTCGACATAATCACCAGCAAAGCCCCAGTCACGCTTTACATCAAGATTACCCATCGTCATAACGTCCTGTTTACCAAACTTAAGTTTTGTTAAAGAATGGCTAACCTTTTTGGTTACAAAATGCTTCCCCCGTCGAGGTGATTCATGATTAAAAAGAATCCCAGAACAAATAAAAAAACCTTTCTCTCTAAAAGGGACAACTACTTCGTTATGAGCCTTAAGTTTTGCCTCTCCATAGGGGCTAAATTGAACCGGAGCGAAAACCGTCTGTTCACTTTGAGGAAAATCTGCATTGCCATACATAACACTAGTTGAAGGTTGAAAAATTTTTACCTTAGGATTTCTTTTAAAAGCTTCTGTAGCTAATCTTTCTAAACCCCTAAAATTAATATCAACTGTTTCGTCTGGGCAAGCAAACGAAACACCAATATGAGATTGCGCCGCCAGATTATATATTTCGTCCGGTTGAGCAACCTCCAAAGCATTGATTAAAGTTGGCAAGTCACGCAAGTTACCATAAATAAGCTTAATTTTGCCAGCTTCATATAAATCCTCGATCCTCATAAAAGGATCAGTGCTCACGCGACGGAGAAAACCGTAGACTTCATAGCCTTTGTCACTTAAAAACTCGGCAAGATATGATCCGTCCTGTCCAGTAACCCCTGTAATAAAAGCTCTTTTCATAAAAATTTTCTTATTTACTTATTTGAAAGTATCTTATCACCCTAGAAACTTTAAATCAACTTAGATTATTAAGTAAAATTTTTAGAACGGAAAGGACTTCCTCTACTGTAACCCGTTCAATTTGCTCTCGAGCAATTTGCTCGTTATAACCAACAATATGCCCGCGCATTTCTGGTGATTCTTTCTCTCGACTAGGAGTCACGACAAAATTAAGCGGGCCATGAGGGGGGTGCTCATTTTCGTCAGTTGGGCCAACAATCACCAAGGTGGGAACATTAAAAGCTTCGGCAATATAAACCGGCCCACTGTCATTAGCAACCAATAAGCGGCAACAAGAAATAAAATAAAATAATTCCCCTAAAGAGAACTCTGAGGCATCAACAATCTGAGAAGCATTAATTAACTTAGACTTGAAAAGTCTAACTTCATCCCTGTCGCTAGGACCACCAATAACGGCAATCCTATACCCCTGTTGAGTTAAAAAGTTGGCAACCTTGGCGAACCTTTCAGCTGGCCATAATTTTATTTTAGTTCCCGCCCCAGGAGATATCGCAACTATCTTTTCTCGAGAAATATCCAAATCGTAATTCTTTAACTTATCTCTTAGATTACTAGCAATCACCTGATCATAGAATAAGTATTTCTTAGTGTTCTTGGAGAAAATACCCAATGGTTCCAAAATTTTAAGATATTCCAAAGAACAATAGTTGCCAATATAATAAGGAACTTGTAGACATAGGGTCTTCAAAACTCTGTAAAGTTTAGTATGCGCGGCAGGAGCATTTTTGACATCGAAACAAGCAATTGACTTGACCCCCGACAAAAACATAACAGCAATGTCCGCCGAACTATTTGCCAAACTAAAACCATAATCGGCTTTTATTTTTCTCAAACACCAGATCAATTGCCAAGAATTTTTTGGATCGACGAGGTACTCATCGATGTCATTGTTGCCATAAAGAGTTACTTTGTTTTTCTGACTACCAACAACAGTAAGATGGGAATCGGGATATTTCTCCTTTATCGCCCTAAAAACTGAAGTGGCAAAAATCATATCCCCAATATTGCTAGTTAAAACCATCGCTACAATATTTTTGGGGGGGAGTTTCAGCGCAGAATTGGCTCGCCCACAGAGAAGGGCTTTACCAATAGCAACTATACAAATTAAAAAAGTTGTAATTCTTTTATTCATTAACTTTTAGGAGAAAGAAGGAATAAAGCCACCCCGTCTCTCGCCGAATCAGGATCCCCAGAGATATCTAGAACTTTGTTCCATTGACCCTTTCCACGAGCATAAAATTGTTGTTCCAAAATCTGGAAATGTTCCCCAAGCTTCCGTTCTAGATCATCGCGAGTATAAACACGAAACCAGTCGCCAGAAGAGACTTGCCGAGAATATGGTACGCTAATAACGACACGACCAGACGCCTTGAGCAATTTAAACATCTTAGAAAAAGCCTGTTCATCAAGGCGATTATCGACATTCTTCTCTCCGTCATACCTTTGAGTAAAACCAAAATGCTCAATAACAGACAGTGAATAAATAAAATCAAATTTTTCGTCACAAAAATCATGGAGAAGAAAATCACCAACCAAACTTTTAAGGTTTTTGTGAGTAAATGGATATGGCCGAAGATCAATGCCCGTGACATTATAACCAAGACTGGCAAGCTCAAGTAAAACACTGCTTGCGACATGGCCAACCTCAAGAATTTTACTTTTTGAATCAAGAGGAACTCGGCTAAGCCATTGGTGAAGAAGGGGGAGCTCAACAATTCTTTCTGAAACCAATATTTCTTCCGGCTTGATGGAAGCACCATACTTCTGGAACAACCAACCAATTAAAGCTCGTGTGTTAAAATTTTTTATAACAGCCTTAATCGGATAACCTAAAGGATAAGGATAGCTGACTTTGAAACTTCTCAGTTTTAAAAAAAACATATTAATTTCTTAAAAGCTAATTTAATAATTCTAATTTAAATTTCCTAGTTAAGGCCTCTAAACTATGTTCCTTAACCGCAAAACTTCTATAATCGACTTCTTTTCTTTTGCCCAAAAGAAATGTCTTAATCCTTCTTGCCACCTCAAGAGGAATCAAGACAGTAATAAGCAATTCCCCACCAACTATTTTCGCCAGATCACGATTATAAACTAATGAGGCAACATCACAAGCCATGGCCTCAAAAATAGTCTTATCCAGACTACCCGCCGGTGTTAGATTAACATATAATTCATGTTTTTGATACAATTCAAGCGCTCCCACTTGAGTTACTGGGCCAATAAATCTAACTTTATCTTTTAGGCCATATTTCTCAACCTTATCTTTAACCTTTTTTTCATATTCGGCATCCACCGGCAAAGCCCCGCCAGCGATAGTAACAAAAAAATTAGTACCCGTCTTATTTAATTCATTAAGAGCTTCAATAAAGGCATCCACATTCTTAACAGGAGCAATTCGCCCGAGAAAAAGAATGGAGTTGGGTATCTTTTGGGCAGAAGGATTTGGACAAAAAAAATCAGTATCTATCCCTACTGGCATTAATTTTGTTTTTTTAAACCGAGCGGTAAAAGATTGAGGCGAGGTGCAAAAGACCTTATCAGAGAGACAAACAGCCAACCTGGTCAAAAAGTTTCCTTTTGCATGGTTACGCCACATTAGAATATTTTTACCTAAAAGTTTCCAAACCAACCCGCCAAGAAGTACGTATTCTTGGTTCATATGAACAAAAACTGAATCATAATTATTCCTCTCTTGCCAAAGATACTTATAAAAATTCCAGAGATAGGCAAGACGCCCAAGTTTTTTTTCCTTGCCGAGAGATAAAACTTTAACATTTTGAGGTAAATTATACTGCCCTTTTTCTAGACAAATAACCGTGACAAATTCACATTTTTTAGCAAATTCTTCCACCCAACGATGGAAAAAACCTAAAACAGGATCGTTCAAATCGATTTTTTGCGTAATAACCAAAAGTTTCATCTTTAATTTACTATCGCTTGGCGATAACTATCTAAATAATCTGTTTTATTCAAAAGACCTCCCCCGGTGTCATTTTCTAATTTCTTACCTAAAATTTCTAGTTCTCGGGGATTCACCACGGCCCAAACTAATTTTTCAATTAAACAATCCTTACCCCCAACGGGACAAATTAGGGCATTATCATTATTAACTATTTCGCCCACTAAGCCAATATTAGTTGTCAGAATCGGGCAACCCAAAAGTCCAGCCTCAACCAGCGTCCGGCCATAACCCTCATAATTAGAAGTTAACAGAAATAAATCAGCCGTCTGGTAATAAGAAGCTAAATTCTCCGTCCAAGTTTCTAAAATAACGCTCTCTGTTAACCCAAGATCTTTTATCCTTCTCTCAATACCGCCTTTCTCTGGACCAGCCCCGACAATAACCAAACCAATCTTCTTCTCACTTTTATCTCTGGCTAACAAAAAGGCTTCTAGAGCTAAAGGGAAATTCTTTTCTCGTGTCAGACGAGAAGCCATCAAAATAATAAAATCGAATTGCGGGTACTTATCATGAAGGTCTATTTTTATTGCCGTTTCTTTCTCAACTTCCACAAAAATTGGCAAAACAATGGGTTCACTCTTCAATTTAAGAACTTTAAGAGAATTTTTTATTCTCTCTGAGACGACTCGAATTTTGTCAGCTCGGGGCAAAAGATATTTAGCCATAACAACCCTAATTCTATTTTTAAGTGATTCGCGAACAAAAAAAGGGCTCATCAAGTCAGTGTGCACTTGAAGTTGTAATTTTACTTTAGAGCGTTTCTTCAGCCACCAACCAACCAAACCGGTCTCAAATGGATCCTGACAAGTTATCATCCAATCACTGTTATTATCAATCAACCTCTCTCCAATTTTAAGAGCATCGAAAATATAACCTAATTTATTACTAGAACTAGTTGGGTAGACAAAAACATTTTTAGCTATTTGTTCTTGCTGATAATCCAATTTCTTTTTGGCAAAAACAATCACATGCAATTCATCAAACAAACCACCATACTCAATCAAGCGTTGGCGAACATTACTATTCTTATCAAAAATTAGCCGATCTGTACCAATAGATAAAACTTTCATAAATTAATTTTCTTCAAATAAATCAATAAATTCTAGACAAATCTCTCTATAAGAATGAGAAAAATTAAAGTTATTTATTGCCTTTCGATAATTTTTATAAATTTCCGGTTTGGCCATTTCTAGAATAGCCTTAGAAATTTCATCAATACTTAAAGGATCAACAAAAAGACCGAGCCCTTTAAGTTTTTCAAAATAACCAGTTTCTTTAGATAAAATAAATGGTTTCCCTAAGCTCAATCCTTCTAAAACCAAGTTGGGACTAATTTCTGATAAAGAAGGGACGGTAACAACATCACAAGCCTTCATTTTTTCAAAAAGCTTAGCCTGTGGTAAATTAGTGATAATTTCTAAATCAAGATCAGGATTCTCTTTTTTAGCATTAGCGAAAGCCTGCTTAAGAAAGTTCGTATTTTTAAGAAAAATATCCCGACCAGCCCAAAGATATTTACGAGGGGCAACGACAAGAAAATCGCTCTCTACCTCTTCGAAATTTTGGAAATTAAAGAAATTTTCAATTATTTTTGTTTTTTTAAAATCAAGATTATAAGCCGGAACCCAAATATTCCTCTGCCAATCAGTGCTAAAGACGACCTTATCCGCTCCCCCTAAAGCAAACTTAGTTAGTTTAAAAATTATTTTTTCTTTACTCGTAAAATCTGGCGACTTAAGATAAAAAGAAGAAAGAATTAAACTTTTTTTAGTTCGATTAACATAAGTCTCCCACAAGAAATCACCTCCCGTGCGGATGATAACTTTCTTTCTAAAAATAAGGCCAGCTAAAACGGTTGGTAGGCCAACACTAAAAGTATCAAGAGCGATAGCATAATCAACCCTCGACATAACCAAGCAAACTTTTAAGAAATAAAAAATATGCCTCAAGATTGGGGGCAAACCCTTCTCTTGACGGAAATAACGAACAAGCACATTAAAACCAAGAGAGCGAAACTCCTCTTCGAGTGCCTTAGCGTAAGTCGCTGGACCGCCAATATCGGGCGGGTAGATACCGGTCGCGATTAAAATTGTTTTTTTGTTTGTCATCCTGATTATTTATAGAATAAGTGACCCATCTCTCTCGCTATCTTAACCCAATCATATTTTTCTTCAACTAGACTTCGCGCCTTTCTGGTAACCTCTTCAACCTGAGCCCCATTTTCTTCTTTAGTAATAAACTTTATTTTTTCGGCCAAAGTCTGAGGATCATTTGGTGGAATCAGCCAGCCCGTTTCCCCCTCCTTAAGAAAATCGACAATCCCCCCCACCGGAGTCCCGAGCACCGGCAGACCGAAGGCCATCGCTTCGAGAAAAGAATTGCCCAGACCCTCAGACAAGGCGGGTCGAGCAAAAACTTCCGCTTGAGCAAAATAATCTTTAATATTTTCGGATGAAACAAAACCAACAAAATCAACCCGCTCACTCAAACCAAGTTCTCTGACCAAATTTTTTAATTTCTTTTCGTCGGGACCAACTCCTAAAATTTTTAGACGATAATCATCTGGTAAAAAAGTTAGAGATCTAATTAAAGTATCCACCCCATTTTTCTTAACCAAACGGGAGGTAGTGACAATCGTCTTATTTTTAGTTTGTCCCCTAAAATTAAATTTATCAAGATCAACCCCATTGGGAATGATAGTAATATTTTTTTCCTCCGTCCCAAAACTCTGGGCCCACTCTCTTAAGTAACGGGAAATAACTTGCACCTGATCGGCCAAAGTAAAAATTTTCTTAAAACGCCACCGTAAAACTCGCATCTTTCTCTCGACTTCTTCAAGATCATCCCCTTCTTGTAGAGTAAGCAAGAACTTAGACCTCGGACTTAACTCTTTAAAGCGCAAAGCCGCCAAACCCGCAAAACTAGCCATCACCCCCCAGACTAGGCAAAAAGACTCGTCTTTGGCCAATTTTAGACCAAAATGACCCCCATAAAAGGCCAACCAGAGCTTATCAAAACAAGTCCCCCAGCCTAGACGATACACGGCGACATTACCAATTTTCTCTTTCTTAGAATAAGCTCTACTTAAACGAGCCGTAACTAAAATAAAATTAAAGTCTGGCAAACGATCAGTGATTTCCTTTATCGCCACCTCTGCCCCACCCACCATCGGGAAATAAGCCGTCGAATAAATCAAAACTTTTTTAACCATAAAAACTATTCGTCCAAATTAACCTCTAACATCTTTCTTAATCTCTCGACAGAAATACCGGCCGATTCTTGCTTCGCGACAACATCAACTTTAGGTGTTTCTTGTTTTTTCTCAACCTTCTTTTCAGACATAATCCCACTGAGCAGATCTTTAAGCTCGTTTTTGTTCTTGTCTGGCTTGGGTTTGTTCTTAAGAACTCCGAGAGAAAAAGTTTTGGGCACCTCTTTAACAACCTCTTTAGGTGTTGACTTCGCAGGAGGGAGGGTAACTTTCTTAGGCACAACCTCCACGGGCTTAGCTCGTGACGGAGCCGAAGCTCCAACTCGCTCTGGCGTCCTTGCTTTAGCACTAGTGCTAGGCGATGTCTTAGCTGATGCCACATCAGGAACATACCAATCCGTAATCTCTTTCTCAACAACCTCGCGTGGCTTAGCATAAGTCTTCCTCACATTATCGATTATCTCTTCCTTAAGAGAACTAGTCGTGACAACAATTGGTGGTAAGGTTGTCGCCGAGAAAGGTGGCGAACCAACACCATCAATAGATAAGGTTAGGTAAATTTGGGCAAAACCAAGATTAACTAGATCTTCTTTAGTAAAGGTTGGGAAGAAAATTGTCTCCAAAACTTCAGCATCAAAAGGCCCAACACGGAAAGCGATGGTCGTACCCACGTTACCAAAAACGGCATTTCTCACCTCCTCGGGCATCTGCTCGATATACTGATGAGCGATAGTTAGACTTAATTTATACTTGCGTGCCTCGGACAAAATATCAGCAAAAGATTCATTAACGAAAGACTGGAACTCATCGACAAACAAATAGAAGTAAGGTAAACGAGATAATAAATTAGATTCCGCACTGGCTCGTGACATGGCGGCCAAATAAATTTTCGTAATCAAAATCCCACCCAACAAATTGGCATTTTGCTCACCAAGACGCCCTTTCGATAAGTTCACAATTAGAATCTTCTTCTCGTCCATAACCTGACGCAAATCTATGGTCGACTTAGGTTGACCGATAATATTACGGATTAGAGGGTTCGCGGTAAATTGACCAATCTTGTTCTTAATCGCATCTCCCGCCTCCTGCATATAGCGCTCGTTGTACTTGGCAAATTCATCAACCCAAAAAGATTTAACAGATGGGTCAGTGACATTATCAACCACCTTCTGACGATAGACCTTATCAGAGAGCAGACGGTTAACCCCAAGCAAAGTGGCTTCTGGATATTCGAGAAGGGCCAACAAGCAATTATTAAGAATATACTCCATTCGGCTAGACCAAACATCTGGCCAAATCTTCTTGAACGACGACATTAGACCATTCGCCACCAAGTGACGTTTGTCATGACCCACGTCCTCCATGATGTTGAAGGAGATGGGATACTCAAGGTCGAAGGGGGCAAAGTAGATAACATCCTTAAGTCGCTCAGGCGGAACAAAGTCTAAGAGAAACTCCGCCGACTTACCGTGCGGATCAACAAAAGCCAGCCCTTCTCCATTCTTAATATCTTGGATAACCAAGTTCTCCAGAAGAGTAGACTTACCCATACCGGTCTTGCCAATAACATAGACATGTTTGGCTCGATCCTCAGCTTTAACACCAAAACGAATCCGTTTGCCACGGAAGTCAGTTTGGGCAAAATAGTTTATTGTCGTCTCAGCCATAACCTCCTTCTATTATAATTTAATTATCTTCTTTTTGGTAGGCGCTAAGTGTGTATTTGTTTGTCGCATCCCACATCATCCAAGAATTTAATCCGGCGTCAGACACCGCTTCGTGTTGAGCCCGAACCATCTCAGCCGTATAAGTTGCTCCGAGATCGAAGTCTTGCAACCATGGCCTAAGCTTATTTTTAGACAAACCAAGGGCCTCAATTTTCTTAATTCCGCTATCCATACTTATCTTAACAACTTTATACGGAACAGTGGCAGGGTTCTTAAAACCATTCCAACCCTTAGGATAATGTGAGGGGTAAAGCATGGGGGCGATATAATCCACATAAGGAGCGACGTTTGCTATCACTTGGCCAATACCTAAGTCATCATCATTCGTCGTTACCATACCAAAAACATTAGCTGAGGTGGGTACGCCAATATCTTGAATATTATCATGAAGGTAAACGAAGAATTTACGCAGGGCCTCAACCCTTGTCTCCTTGTTTGGGTCATAATTGCGATAACGTATCTGCGAGATATCACCATCGGTCGGGAAACGAACATAATCAAAATTCAATTCATCGAAGCCAGCTGAGTAAGCTTCTCGGGCCAAAGCAATATTGTAATCCCAAACTTCTTGCTGACTAACATCAAGCCAAGCCATCCCTTTCGCATCTCGCCAAATCTCATTATTATCTTGGCGGCGCATCGAGAGGTCTGGCCGAACTCGTGTCAGATAATTATCTTGGAAGACAGCGATGTGACCAATCACATAATAACCTCGCTGGTGTAAGTCATCGACAAACTCAGTAATATCCGAGACACGACTCTCTTCTGATTGATACTTGACGAGAGCCGGAGAATTCAATTTGATAACAATTTTGCCTGAAGTATCTTTAATATCAAGAACAATAGAATTTATATTAGTTCCCTCTATCCGCTTCAGCATTTTTTCTCTTGCTTCTTTGGAACCAGCAACCCAACTCGACATATAGATAGCCTTAACTGACTCAGGAGTCTTCTTGTGCGAGACAACAACTTTAGGGAAAGAAAAATCCGTCGCCGAAAGAGTCTGAGGAGAGGATGCCCCCAAAGACGAAGAATTAGCCAGCAGATTATCTCTCCCCTCGGCATCAATCGAGAGAAAAGACGAAAAAGCAATTAAGGCAAAAACAAAAAAACCCAAAACAATAGCTAAGAGAGTTAGGGTATGGTGTCTAGGAGGAAGAGGTTGATCCATTGTTTACTTTATCTTTTTGTTTAGGCACGATCTTATCTTTTTCTTCCGCTACTTCCTCAACAAAAGCATAGTTATTGGAACCATGGTAAAAGCCAAAAAGAGCAATTAAGAACCCCAATAGAACTATTAAAGTATCCCCAATAACATCAGGAAAACCTGAATATAGACCCAGAAGCATCACCAAAATCCCCAAGATAGCACTCGCTCGATTGCGCCAAATAATGTGTCTCATATGGGGTCTATTCTAGCAAATTTGGGGCTAATTGGGAAATATCTCCAGCGCCCATAGTAATTACCAAATCCCCCGTTCGGGCTTGATTTAGAAGCATTTTAGAAGCTTCGAAGAGGTCTCGGGCATTATCCACAACCCCTCCCCTCGTCCGAATAAAATCAGCCAAAAGCTCCGAGCTAATTTCCGGATCAAGAGATTCACGAGCCGCATAAATTGGAAGAAGAAAAACCTGATCAGCCCCCGCCAAAGCTTCAGCAAAATCATCTTTAAGCAATTTCGTCCGGCTATAGAGATGGGGTTGGAAAGCAACAATTAATTTCCCCTTCAATCCTCGCTTCTTCATGAATTCTCGCGCTCCCAGAATAGAAGCTTTGATCTCTGTTGGATGATGAGCGTAATCGTCATAGACGAGGGCCTCATCTTTTGTCTTTCCCTTATATTCAAAACGTCGCCAAGTGCCGGTAAATTTTTTTAACGAATTTATCGCCACCACCAAATCAATCTTTAAAAAATCAGCCACCGCTAAAGCCGCGGCCGCATTCTGCCGATTATGCTCGCCAGGGACCAGCAACTCCGGCACCTTCGGTAAATATCTTTGATAGTCAACGATCTGATTTTTGCTTTGCGAAAGAAACTGTGCGAAAGCATTCTTAATATCGTCCAAATCTTTATAATAATCAAGGTGGTCCGCATCAATGTTGGTAACAATCGCTAATGTCGGGTGGAGATTAAGAAACGACCGTTGATATTCGCACGCCTCCACCACTAAGTAATTACTCTGGCCAGCGATGAAATTAGTACCCGAGGACTCTCCTTGGGAGGCCTTTAAAGAAGAGTCCTCGGGTCCGATTGGCTTCAATAACGACCCCACGATTACCGTCGGATCTAATCCTGCTTCAATCATTATCTCAGCAATCATTGCTGTCGTGGTTGTCTTACCATGTGTGCCGGCGATAGCGATCGTGTACTTATCGGCCGAAATAATACCCAACATTTCAGGATAAGTTTTGCACTCGATCCCCAACTCGCGAGCCTTAACCAACTCAGGACTATCAGACGGCATCGCAATAGTATAAATTACTAAATCAATATCGGCTGTAATGTTCTCCGCTTTTTGCTCATAAAAAATCTTGGCGCCCAATTTCTCCAATTCTTCGGTAACGAGAGAAGGAGATCGATCTGAGCCAAGAACTTGTTTCCCCTCACCCAAGAGCATCCTTGCCACCGCCGACATCCCAATGCCCCCAATCCCAATAAAATAAACTTTTCTTATATTTTTTAGATCCATTATTTATTTTAATTTTTTAACTTGAGCAACAAATTGATCACCGCGGTCAAATTCGTTTTTGAAAATACCAAAAGAAGCTGCGCCGGGTGAGAGCAAGACAATGTCCCCTTTCTTCGCTTGACCATTCGCCCAAGCAAAAGCTGATGGCATATTGTCGAAAATTTCGACAGGCCCGCCTCGCACACCGATTCGGGCAGGCAGTTTAGTATTTCCGAGTGCCTTAATTATTTTATCTGAGCCGGTACCGGCAAAAAGCGCCAAAGATTTCACGCTCTTCTTAACTACTGGCGCATATTTTTTATAATCTAGCTCTTTATCTTTTCCGCCACCAATTAGAATAATGTCCCCGAGGACTCTCCTTTGGGAACCTCTCAAGGAAAGTCCTTGGGGGCTAAGAGCTTTTAATGCCGCTATTACCCCATCGGGGGTGGTCGCTGTTGTATCGTTATAATATTTTATGCCTTTGACTTCGCGCACAAATTCCAGACGCCCTGGTACACCAGCATAATTCTCTACCGATGTCTTTATAATTTTCTCGGGAATATCAAGAATCCTCGCAACTGTCACCGCATAAGCAATATTCAGACGATTATGTTCGCCCAATAACTTCACCTTCCAACTCTTGGGTACCACCCCCGCGTCAGGTACAATCGCTCGCCCAGAATGTTTGGGGAATTTTTTTCTAATCAAACTTAAGACCTCTTTTCCACACACTAAGCTATCCCCTTCTTTTTGGTTTAAGAAAATATTCGCTTTGTCAGCAAAATATTTATCCATCGAACTATAATAATTCTGGTGATCTACCATTAAGTTAGTAAAAACAGAAATATTCGGACTAATCTTAGAATCACCGAAACCCTGCAATTGCCATGAGTCCAACTCCATCACCACAATGTCCTCCGCTTTTACTTTCTTAAGTAAAGGCAAAGTCGCCAGACCTCTGACATTACCTCCTAAGTGAACCTTCCCAAGGACTCTCCTTTGGGAGCCTCTCAAGGAGAGTCCTTGGGAAGGTTCTATAATTTCATGAATTAAGTGAGTGACGGTAGATTTGCCACGGGTACCAGTAACGCCAATAATCTTCAGCCCTTCGACGGCGCTCAGGGTAAGCTCCGCGAACCATGAGGCATCCATTTTGATCGGAATATTATTTTTGCGCGCTTCGGCAACAAAAGGAGAATCAAGGGGCGCACCGGCCGCTTTTAAGATAAAATCTCTATTCTTAAAATTTTCTAACTTATGCTCGCCGAGAACAAATTTAATTTTTTTAAAAACTTCTGGCTTTAAGGCTTTTTTTATCTTCTTTAGCGAATCAGCCAAATCTTCTTTGGTCTTCAGATCAGTCACGATTAAATCCGCCCCATT
>ERZ795054.1020-NODE-1020-length-28912-cov-4.311016_pt1 | contig 28912 bp, 30 predicted proteins | sample MGYA00375138_ERZ795054 | MGnify/ENA primary metagenome ERZ795054 (study PRJEB30183, sample SAMN05720215) | anaerobic digester metagenome | isolation source: active sludge of municipal wastewater-treating anaerobic digesters | place: USA | collected 2014-12-23 ... | reverse complement strand
ACCCAGCCGCACGCGGTGACGGCAGCGAACAGCAACACCTATGCCTACGATGCCGCCGGCCGCGAGCAGGAGCAGGTCAGCAGCACCTTCGATGGGGCCGGATTACTGCGCAACCGGACGGTGAACCGCTTCACCTACGACGGACAGGGCCGGATGAAGGAAAAGGAATTCATTGCCTATGGTCCGGCAGGGGAGAAGGCCACCCATTATATCACGGACTATGCCTATAATGATCAGGGCCTGGTCACTGCTGAAACACTGTATACGGGCGAAAGGGTAAAGATCAACCTGGTGGAGAAGCGCTACAATGAGCTGAAGACCGTAGTCGCGGAGAGCATCACCGAGTATTTTCCCGACGGCAGGGTGAAGTCCCACCACGGCAGGGAATACGACAACAAGGGGAAGGTCACCCGTGAATTCTGATCCCGGCATGCGCATCACCGCGGTATCCTACCTTAATACCCTTCCCTTCCTTCACGGGATCCGCTGTTCCGGACTCCTGGAGGAGCACCGCATGGAGCTGGCGGTCCCTTCCGAATGTGCCCGCCGGCTTCGTGATGGGGAAACCGACCTGGCCCTGGTGCCGGTAGGGGCCGTTCCGGAGATGCACGGGGCACGCATTGTGACCCGTTGGTGCCTCGGTGCCGACGGCCCTGTGGGCAGCGTCTTTCTGGTCAGCGCCCTGCCCCCTGCCGATTTGCAGCGGGTATTCCTCGATACCGATTCCCGCACTTCCGTGCTCCTGGCACGACTGCTGCTGGCCGAGCGCTGGCTGGCCCGCCCTGAGCTGGTCCGGGGACTCGACGGGTTTCGCCCTGAGGAGCCCGGCGCCGATGGGGCCGTGGTGATAGGCGACAAAGCCTTCGCTTTTATCGGGGCCATGCCCCGGGTATTCGATCTGAGCAGTGAATGGAAAACCCATACCGGCCTGCCTTTCGTCTTTGCCGTGTGGATGGCCGCCGATCATGTCGCTCCCGGCTTCCTGGAAGTCTTCGATAAGGCCCTGGAGTATGGCGTGCGGCATATCCCCGAAGCCCTGAAGGGCGCTACCGGACTACAACGTTTCCCTGACCCCCTGGGCTACCTCACCCGCAGCATCAGCTACCCATTCGGCCCCGACAAACAAAAAGCCCTGGAAGCTTTCCTTTACAGGGCTGGTGCGTTGAAGGACTGAAAGCCCTGATTATCGCCTCCGCTGCTGCTTCTGCTGCTTCTGCATCTCTTCCAGCCTGCGCTGGAAGGCGCTCTTCTTGCGGGGCTTCTTCTTGTTCAACTCGATCTTGGCCCTCAGCTTGTCCTCATCGATGACCTGGCGGAAAATATACATCTGCCCGAAGGTGATCATATTGGCCAGGAAATAGTAGTAGCTGAGCCCTGAGGAATAACTGTTGAAGAACCCGAGGAACATGATGGGCATCAGGTACATCATCGTCTTCATCCCCGGCAGTTGGTTGCCGGTCGACATCATCTGGTTGTTGATCCGGGTGTAGATCAAGGTTGAGATGGTCATCAGCAGGGTGAAAAGGCTCACATGATCGCCATAGAAGGGAATGTTAAACGGCAGATCGAGGATGGAATCGTAGGTGGAAAGGTCATCCGCCCACAGGAAGGCCTGCTGCCGGAGCTCGATGGAGGCCGGGAAGAACCGGAACAGGGCGATAAGGATAGGCAACTGCAGTAGCATGGGCACACAGCCCGCCATGGGGTTCACCCCGGCCTTGCGGTAGAGGTCCATGGTCGCCTGCTGCTTCTTCATGGCATCCTTCTGATCGGGGAATTTCTTGCCGATCTCGTCCACCTCGGGTTTCAGCACGCGCATCTGGGCTGAAGACAGGTAGGACTTGTAGGATAGCGGGAAGAGGACCAGCTTCAGTAATAGGGTAAGCACCAGGATGATGATGCCATAATTACCCATGCGGGTCTCCAGGAAATCGAATACCGGGATCACCGCCCACTTGTTGATCCACGAAAGGAAGGTGCCCCCCAATGGAATCATGTCCTCCATCTCAAGGTCCTTGTACTTGTTGAGCCGGCTGTATTTGTTGGGGCCCAGGTACACCTTCATTCCGATCTCGCTCTGATCAGCATCTTCCAGGGGGAGGCTGAGGCTGGCCGACATGGTGCGGAGGTAACGGCCGCCCAGGGGCTCGGTCTGCGTGGCCAGCTCAGCATTCAGGAAATGCTGGTCGGCGATGAGTACCGTAGAAAAGAACTGTTGTTTGAAGGCAACCCACTTCAGGCGGGTGGGGATCGATTCCTCCTTGTCGCTGCGCTCACTCAGGTAATCCACCTCATCTTCCAGGTGCTTGTAATACACCGTAGAGGTGCTGCGCTCGTTCTTCAGGCTTTTCTCCTGCTGCTGCAAGCGGGCCATCCAGTCCAGGGTAAGGTAGTTGGCCGTGCCGTCCAGGTAACTGCCCATGCCCTTGAGGGCCACATGGTGCCCGAACATGAAGGGATCGCGGCCAAACTGGTAGCTTAGCTCCAGGTAGCCGCCCTGGCCGGGCCCATTAGGGTATGCACGGAAGGCCAGGCTCAGGGAGTCGCCTTCTGCCACCTTCAGCAAACCCTCACCTTGGTAAGGCTCACCATCAAGATAAGGGGTAAAATAAAGATCCTGGGTTCCGATCAGGCGGTTGCCCGAAAAGAAGGAATAGCTGAAGAGGTTGGAGTCTCCCTGGAAAATCACCAGGGGCAGGGAGTCGAAGCTGCGGAAGGAGGTCAGCTCAGCACTGAGCAACTGCCCACCCTTGCTGCTGAACGTCAGCCGCTGCTGGGGCGTCTCCACCACCAGTTCCCGGGAACTGCCCCCGGCCAGTCCGGCAAAGGCGCCATACTGCCGCACCAGGACTTCGTTCACGGCTTGGGTGTCAGCTATGGCCCCGAGGCTGTCCAGCGGAGCGGGCGCCCCAAGGCTGTCGGCATTGCTCACTACGGCCTGGCGGACCGCGGCGATACTGTCCTGCACCTGCTGCACCCGCATCAGCGAGTCCTGGGTCTGCTGCTTCCTGGCCAGTTCCTCCTTGGAAGGGGACATCCAGATGCTGTACCCGATCAGTATGGCGAAGATGAGCAGAAGCCCGGTGATGGTATTTCGGTCCATGGATAGGATTTATGTTGAAAAAGGGCTGCAAAGATAGGGATAATCCCTCAGGCTTCCGGGCTACTTCCTTCTGCCGGCCGGCGGCCCTGGCGGTAACGCAGGGCGGCCTCCACCAGGCCTGCGAACAGGGGATGGGGACTGGCTACGGTGCTGCGGTACTCCGGGTGGAACTGTATGCCTACAAACCAGGGATGGGAGGGGATCTCCACGATTTCCACCAGGTCTTCCTTGGGGTTGATGCCACTGGCGATCATGCCCGCCTTTTCGAAATCGGCCAGGAAGCGGTTGTTGAACTCGTAACGGTGACGGTGACGCTCCGAGATCAGGTCCGCACCATAGATGCGATGGGCCAGGGTTCCCTCCACGATACGACAGGGATAGGCGCCCAGGCGCATGGTGCCGCCCTTGGTGGAGATCTTCTTCTGCGCCTCCATGATGTCGATCACCGGATAGGGCGTGCGCGGGTTCATCTCCTTCGAATGCGCGCCCTCCAGGCCCAGCACGTTGCGGGCGAACTCCACCACGGCACACTGCATCCCCAGGCAGATGCCCAGGAAGGGGATGCCACGCTCACGCACATAGGTGATGCTGCGGATCTTGCCCTCGATGCCGCGCTCCCCGAAGCCAGGAGCCACCACAATGCCGTCCAGGTCATGCAGGAAATGCTCAGTGCCCAGGCGTTCCACTTCTTCCGAATGAATCATGACCACCTCAACCTTGCACTGGTGCACAGTGCCCGCATGGATGAACGACTCCAGTATGCTCTTGTAAGCGTCCTTCAGCTCAACATACTTGCCCACCAGCCCTATCCTCACTTTGTGGGCGGGGTTCCGGAGTTTGTCCAGAAATTCTTCCCAATTGAGCAGTTCAGGCTCCCCGGGTTCGGGAATCCCCATCTTACGCAACACCTCCAGATCCAGCCTCTCCTTGAGCATGAGCAGGGGCACCTGGTATATGGACCAGGCATCGATGGACTCGATGACGGAGCTGGATTCCACATTGCAGAACAAGGCGATCTTCTCGCGGATATTGTCGTTCAGGGGATGTTCGGTGCGGCAGACGATGACATCGGGCTGCACTCCCGATTCCAGCAGGGTCTTGACTGAATGCTGGGTGGGCTTGGTTTTGAGTTCCCCGGCGGCACTGAGGTAGGGTACCAGGGTCAGGTGAACCACCAGGGTACGGTGGCCCATCTCCCAACGGAGCTGCCTGACGGCCTCTATATAAGGGAGGGATTCAATGTCGCCCACCGTGCCCCCGATCTCGGTGATCACGAAGTCGTAATCGCCCTGGGTGCCGAGCAGTTTGATGCGGTACTTGATTTCATCGGTGATGTGCGGGATCACCTGGACCGTCTCACCCAGGTAGTCGCCCCTTCTTTCCTTTTCGATCACGCTCTGGTAAATCCTGCCGGTCGTGATATTGTTCGCCTGGGAGGTGCGGGTGTTGGAAAAACGCTCGTAATGACCCAGGTCCAGGTCCGTCTCCGCCCCGTCGTCGGTTACAAAACATTCCCCGTGCTCGTAGGGGTTGAGCGTTCCAGGGTCGATGTTGATGTAGGGATCGAGCTTCTGTATGGTCACGCTGAACCCCCGGGCCTGAAGCAACTTGGCCAGGGAGGCGGAAATGATCCCCTTGCCGAGGGATGAGGTCACTCCTCCGGTGACAAAAACATAACGGGTGTCTGGCATGGCAGGGCGGTTGGAAAGCCCTGCAAAGTACGCATTTTTTTGGATAGGGGTGGGAACTGGGAAATCAGGCGGACTTGCTCAGACACCGCTCAATGGAGGAAAAGAGGTCTTCCTTGCGGTAGGGTTTGCAGATAAGATCGTTCATGCCGGCCCTCAGGCTCTCGGCCTTCACCTCAGCCTCATGGGCCGCGGTGATGGCAATGATGGGCATCAGATGGTCGCGGTGGCGTATGGCGCGCGTGGCTTCGATGCCGTTCATGCGGGGCATCTGGATATCCATCAGTATCACGTCGTAACGCGCACGCCCCACTTCCTCCAGGGCCTCCTGGCCGTCATCCACCACCCGGCATTCCCAGCCGCGCGACTGGATGAGGTAGCGGATGAGCTCCTGGTTCATTACGTTGTCCTCGGCGATCAATATGTTCATCTTGCGCTCCATGGCATTGGCGGGTTTACGGCCCCCCCCGGTATGGGGTAAGGCCGTTAACCGGATATTGATGCCTTCTACGCAGAAAAGGTAACCCTGTTTCAAAAAAAAATCCGGAAATGGATAATCATCTCCGGATCCGTAGAAAATACCGTGCTTCTCAGGCTCAACCAGGAACTCAGCCGGGCACCGCAGGCGGTGGCTCCGCTGATCCCATAGCTCTAGTAATACCGGTAGCTTTTCACTTGCGAAATATGCTTGGCCAGGCGGACCACCTGCTGGGTATACCCGAACTCATTGTCGTACCAGGCATAGAGGATAATGTTGCGGTGATCCGACGAGACCTTGGTGGCCGGGCTGTCGTACACACAGGCGCAGGAATCGCCGATGACGTCGGAGGAGACCAGCTCGTTGGAAGTGGAGTAACGGATCTGTTCGATGAGCGTGCCGTGCAGGCTGGCGTCGCGCATCAGCTCGTTGATCTCCTCCACGCTGGTGTCCCGGTCCACAGTAAGGCTGAGGATGACCAGGGATACGTTGGGTGTGGGCACACGGACCGCATTGGCGGTAAGTTTGCCCTTGAGGCTGGGAATGGCTTTGACCGCGGCCTTGTCGGCTCCGGTTTCGGTGATCACCATGTTCATGGGCGCCGCACGCCCACGGCGGTATTTCTTGTGGAAGTTGTCCAGCAGGTTTTGGTCGTTGGTGTAAGAGTGTATGGTTTCGAGATGTCCCCTGACGATCCCGAGCTTACGCTCGATCACGTCCAGCAAGGGGACCACGGCATTGGTGGTACAGCTGGCAGCAGAAAAAATCTGTTCCCGGGAGAGGTCAAGGTCGCAGCTTTCCTGGTTCACACCATAAACGATATTGGGGATGTCGCCCTTGCCCGGGGCCGTGAGCAGCACCCGCTGTACTCCTTTGGCCTTGAGATGGCGGCTGAGGCTCTCCCGGTCGCGGAAGACCCCTGTATTGTCGATCAGCAGGGCATCCCTGATCCCGTAGGCTTCATAGTCAACATCTTCCGGGTTGTTGGCGGCGATCATATGGATCACATGCCCGTTGATGAAGATGGTTTTATTTTCGATATCCTCCACCGCGATGCCCAGGAAGTGCCCGTGGACAGAGTCCTTGCGAAGCAGGGAGGCGCGTTTGCGGATATCCATCTCGGAATTGGAACGGGTGACAATGGCACGCAGGCGCAGCCGGGAACCGTTGCCGGCCTGGGAGATGAGGGTACGCGCCAGCAGGCGGCCGATCCGGCCGAAGCCATAGAGGACCACATCCTGGGTGTGGGTGCTGCGGGGGGGGGCACCAACAAAGGCCTTGAGCTGTCCTTCAACAAACTCCCGAATGTCTGCATAACGCTCCCGCTCCTTGAGCCACTCGCTGTTCAGTCGCCCGATATCGATACGGGCAGGGGCCAGGTCGATCTCCAGCATGGCCTTGGCAATGGCCAGGGAATCATGGATGCTGAAACTGTGGCCGATGATGTTCTCGGCATAGCTGTGCTTCTGAAGGATGGAGGCGGCGCCGCGCTCCAACAGCTGACGGCGGAACAGGATCAGCTCGATCGACTTGTCGAACCATAATTTGCCGATCACATCGATGAACTCGTTCGCGGCTTTCTCGTCCTTGATCCACTTACTGAGATTGGCCTCGAAGTGGTCGTTCGGGTTCTGGTGCATATGCAGGGGTTTAGGTTTGGATGCTGCCTTGGATATGGCTTCAAATATAGGAAATGCTGAAAATAAAACATCCGGATGCGTTGCATCCGGATGCGAATAGTCTTGCTTTTGAATGTCCTTCGACCTAAGGCCTCCTCACTCTCCCAGATAAGCCTTCAGCAGCCGGCTGCGGGAAGTGTGCTTGAGCCGGCGGATGGCCTTTTCCTTGATCTGCCTCACGCGCTCACGGGTTAGGTTGAAGCGGGCACCGATCTCTTCCAGGGTAAGCCCGTGGGCCATGCCGATGCCGTAATAAAGGTTGATGACATCCCGCTCCTTGTCCGTCAGCGTGGCCAGGCTGCGCTCGATCTCCTTGGCCAGGCTCTCCCGCATCAGTCCGTTGTCGGTCGAGGGGTCCTCGGTAACAAAGACATCAATGAACTTGGTCTCGTCGTCACTGGCCAGGGGCGCGTCCATCGATACATAACGGGTAGAGATGCGCAGGGCGGCATCGATCTTGTGCTCGGGCACCTCCATGGCGTCCGCGATCTCATCGGGCGATGGCAGGCGCTGGAACTCCTGCTCCAGGCGCGAGGAAGTCTTCTTGATCTTGTTCAGGGAGCCCACCTGGTTCAGGGGAAGGCGCACGATACGCGACTGCTCGGCCAGGGCCTGCAGAATGGACTGCCTGATCCACCACACAGCATAGGAGATGAACTTGAACCCCCGCGTCTCGTCGAAACGACGGGCCGCCTTGATCAGCCCCAGGTTCCCCTCGTTGATGAGGTCGGGCAGGCTGAGCCCCTGGTTCTGGTATTGTTTGGCCACAGAAACCACAAACCTCAGGTTGGCACGCGTGAGCTTCTCCAGGGCAGCCTCGTCCCCGGCCTTGATCCTCCGCGCCAGCTCAACCTCCTCCTCTGCCGTGATCAGGTCCTCCCTTCCGATCTCCTGCAGGTACTTGTCCAGCGACGCGGTCTCACGGTTGGTGATCGATTTGGTGATCTTCAGTTGCCTCATGACAATTTTCTCCTTTTCTGTGCAACAAGCTGAATATCAGCAAGTTGTGTATATTTAGGCGGGTATTGTGCAAATATCGGGAATCCGATCGGCTTTTCCAACCTTTTTCCTTGCCGGCTACTCCCGCCCTTGCCGGCCATACCCATCGGGCCTCAGTTCAGCCCAAATCCGTAATAAGCCCTCGTGCCGTCAGGATAGATCCCTTCGAACAGCACCCCGCGCGTACTTTTCGAAATAATGCTCTCCATCTCGGCCACAGTCTTCACGGGCTTATTGTCGATGAACAGAATGATATAATTGCTGCGGATGCCGGCACTGCGCAGGCGGCCATTCCCCGCATCCTTGACCATTATACCATGCGAGATCCCCAGCTTGCGCCTGAGTTCGGCACTCACCGGCACCAGTTCAGCGCCCAGCAGTTCGCTCACGTTTGTTTCGCTACGCTTCACCACAGCCGTGGTATTGTCCTGGTTCCTCAGGGTAACATCCATCGCGATCTCCTTGTTGCCCCTGCGCACCAGCAGGTTCACCTTCTCTCCGGGGCGGTGCTGGCCGATACGTTCCAGGAGCTCGGACGTATGGTTTACGGCGAAACCTTCCACTTCCAGGATGACGTCCCCGTCCCTGACTCCGGCCGCGGAGGCAGCACCCCCATCGGATACGCCGTTGACAAACACTCCTTTATAGTCGGGTAAGCCCTTTTCTTCCACCAGTTGCGCATTAACATCCTGAATGGAAACCCCGATGAACCCGCGTTGTACTACCCCGTATTCCATCAGATCCGACACCACCTTGCGAACGATGTTCACCGGAATGGCAAAGGAATACCCGGCGTAATATCCGGTACCGGAGGCAATGGCGGCATTGATGCCCACCAGCTCCCCGTTCACGTTTACCAGGGCCCCACCACTGTTTCCACGGTTCACGGCGGCATCGGTCTGTATAAACGATTCTATGCTGGTGCCTTCGGGATTGGCCAGGATATTGATGTTGCGGGCCTTGGCGCTGACAATACCAGCGGTGACTGTGGATGTCAGGTTGAAGGGATTGCCAACCGCCAGCACCCACTCACCCAGGCGCACCTCGTCGCTGTTGCCGTACTGGATAAAAGGCAGCCCTTCGGCATCCACCTTCAGCAGGGCCAGGTCGGTGGTGGGATCTGTTCCGATGACACTGGCCTTATAACTCCGCTTGTCGTTCAGGGTAACCTCAACCTGGTCGGCCTCCGAAACCACATGGTTGTTGGTCACGATATACCCGTTGGGCGAAACGATGACCCCGCTGCCCGTGGCCACGATGGGTTGGCTGCGGCCGGGTTGGGGCACGTTGAAGAAGTCCCTGAAATCGAAAAAGTAATCGTAAACACTGCTTTTCCGCTGATACTCCGTGCGTATGTGCACCACCCCGTTCACAGTGCGCTCGGCGGCTTCGGTAAAGTTCATGCCCATGGCCTCCAGAGCCGGAGCGAAGTTGACGCGCTGGGGAATGGCGTCGTCCTGCTGAAGATAGACGGTCCGCGTGACCTTCCCTCCCAGCCATGCATAGAGGCCGATGGCGATCAGCCCTCCCAGGATGGCTGCAACCAGAATTCCTGCATGCTTTCTCATCGTTTTCATCGTCTTTACAGCTAACAAATAGGATTTAGGTTTGTTTGTGGCTGTGCTCAAATTCTGTTCCCTGTTGCGGATTTTCCCGATGGCAATCAACGGCATGCTCCGCGGGTTCTGCGAACGCCCGCCCGTCAATCCTATTATTCCGGGGCTTGTTAATTATTGTTAAAGCTACGCCATGCGTAAGCTGATTATCTTTGTCAGTTGAAAATGTCAGGAAAAGGGACGTTCTGTCAGTATGATGAACCGCACTGAAACCAATGGAAGGCGCGGGGGAGGCTGGTTCGGCGCCGGTCTGCTCATCGGGCTGGGCCTGGGAGGCTTCCTGGTGTGGCTCCTCATCTCCTACTATCCGTTCTCTTCCGATCGCTTCCTCTTCCCGCGTAGCGAGGAAGCGTCCAGGGCCGACCGTCCTTCAGGAGCACAGCACAAGACGGCCGTCATGGACAAAACAGCCTACGACACCCTGGGGTCACTGACTACTGCCGACAGCCTGGATACGCCGGACTCCCTGGATATTTTCAGCTTCCTGGATACCGTTGACTGGGGCGTACTGGACACCTTCGGGGCAGAGTATCCAGTGGATACGCTGAGGTACGGCGACTTCAGTCGGCCAACCCGTCCCCGCAAGGACACGTCATCCTCTGCTCCCCTCATCCCTCGCGATGTGCGCACATTCAAGGGTAATCCCGAGGTCAAACGGGATATTTTCCTCCTGGCCCGGACCATACCGGTGTATGAGTCGGTCACCGATAGCCTGGGCCGCAACCGTCGCATGGAGACCAATGACTCGCCCTACAAGGTCGACTTCTGGAGGAGCCCTGTGAATTACCGGGGGTACCGCAAATCGGGCCGCAGCCTCGTGGTCTTCGGCCTGGCCCAGCCCGATTCCGTCAGGCTGGAGCGTTCGGGCCCCAACCTTTACCTTGAAGTGACTGACAAGCGCTACCTTATCACCGAGACCTACGACTTCAAACACCTGGTGGAAGTGAGGGGTAAAAACCATGCCCCATGAGCCTTTCCCTGACCTTTGAGAAATTCCACGGTGCGGGCAATGACTTCATAATGCTCGACGGCCGCAGCGATCCCCGGCTCACTAACGAACAGATTGCATGGCTTTGCGACCGTCACCTTGGTGTAGGTGCCGATGGCCTGATCATCCTCTACCCCTCAGGTACTGACATCCTGCGTATGCGATACTTCAATTCCGACGGGGGCGAGGCTACGCTATGCGGAAACGGGGGACGCTGTACAGCCGCCTGGGCCCACAAGCATCAGTTGGCAGGCCCGCAGATGCAGATCCAGGCCTCCGACGGCATCCACAGCGCACATATCCTCCGCCGGGAAGGCAGCCTCTGGCAGGTAAGCCTGGCCATGGGAGACGCCGCCTTGCCCCAGTCCCGGGCCGACGGCTATTTCATCCATACAGGATCGCCTCACCACATCATCTATGTTGATGACGTGCAGGCCACCAATGTCCCCGAAAACGGCCGAAACACACGCTTTTCCCCAGCCTATGCACCTGAAGGCACCAACGTGAACTTCGTCCAGCATTCCGACGACCTCCTCCTGGTGCGCACGTATGAACGTGGGGTGGAAGCGGAGACGCTGGCCTGCGGGACGGGGACCACGGCCGTGGCCCTCACCCAGGCCTGGCTCAACCAGGAAAAGGGTCCGGGACAAAAGGAGATCCGTATGCCGGGCGGATGCCTGAAGGTTACTTACGAGGCTGGAAACCTGGGATTCAGCAATATCTGGCTCGAAGGCCCCGCAGCCTTTGTATACCGGGGAGAAATAAGCATACCAGCCCATGAATAAGCTGAAAAACATCCGGCATACGCTATACGAGATCGAGATGAAGATCATCCAGCTCGAGTTCAAGGCACGTTCAAAAGGCCTGAAGAAGAACGAAGAGGCTGAGTTGGAAGTGCTGAAAAAAAAGCAGGCACAGATGGAAGGTAGATTATGATCTCCGATGCCCCGACAGGCTCATCAACCCGCTCAGCAAAAGGATATGAATCTTCATACTTCCTGATGAAGAACAGACAATTTCTACTCATAGCGCTGTTGGTTCTCGTTGCCGTGGCCCTGGTGCTGGGCTATCGGTTATACCAGCGTGTGCTGGCGCCCGGGGTTTTCCTGAGGGCAGGGTCAGTGGTGTATTACATTGAGGATACGGTGAGCTACCCCGCCCTCCGGCAGGAGCTGTTGGACAGCGGCTGGGTGAGGGATGTCCGGGTATTCGACCTGCTGGCGGAACGCAAGGGGCTTAAGGATGTGGTAAGGCCTGGAAGGTACCGTCTGACGGACGGGATGAGTCTGAACGAGCTCGTGAATATGTTGCGCAGTGGCCGCCAGGAGCCGGTGAAACTCGTGCTACGCCCTCAGCGTACGCTGGACGATCTCATAGCCTTCCTCGACCTGCAACTGCAACCAGGGGAAGAGGATTTCCGGCAGGCACTGCGCAGCGATAGCCTGCTGGGTTCACTTAACCTGAACAGTGAACAAATTCTCCTGCTTCCTGTCCCCAATACCTATGAGGTCTGGTGGACCGTCACTGCCCCGGATTTCGCGCAGCGCATGGCCAGGGAGTATCAGAGCTTCTGGAATGATGAGCGCCGGCGCAATGCAGAAAGCATCGGCCTTGAGCCCGCAGAAGTGGGTATACTGGCCTCCATAGTTCAGCAGGAGACCAATAAACGGGAAGAAATGCCCACCATCGCGGGCGTTTACCTCAACCGCTTGCGCAAAGGCATGCTGCTGCAGGCCGATCCCACGGTGAAGTTCGCGTTGGGACGCCCGGAGCTGAGGCGGATCCTCCACCGTCACCTCGTCATCGATTCACCCTATAATACCTACCGTTATCCCGGCCTGCCGCCGGGCCCCATCATCATGCCCGAACCCCAGGTGATCGATGCCGTGCTACAGGCGGAACACCACTCCTACCTCTTCTTTTGCGCCCGTGCCGATCTCAGCGGATACCATGCCTTCGCCAGGACCGATGGGGAGCATGCCCGCAACGCCAGAGCCTACCGCCGGGCCCTCAATCAACGGGGAATTTACCGATGAGCATTTTCAAAGCCTACGACATCCGCGGCATTGCCGGCGAGGAGCTCGATGCCCGCATGGCCTACCGCATCGGGTATTACCTGCCTGCCCTGCTGATGACCGACCACCTGCTGGTGGGCCGCGACATGCGCCTGAGCTCGGAAGAGCTGAGTGCCAGCCTCATCGAAGGGATAAGGGCCGCCGGTGCCACGGTAACCGATGCCGGCCTGACCACCACGCCCATGCTGTATTATGCCACAGGACGCGATGGTTTCAGGGGGTCGGTACAGGTGACGGCCTCCCACAATCCGGCGGAATACAATGGGATGAAGGTGAGCGGGGCTCACGCCCTGCCCGTAGGATATGAGGATGGCCTCGACTGGCTTGAGGCCCAGGTAGCCCGGGAGCCGGGGCCGACTGGCTCCAAGGGGGGGCTGAGGCACCTCGAGGTGCGCGAAGATTACCTGAACTTCCTGATCCGGCAGGTTGATGGCCGCATTCCTGACCTGGACATGGTCATCGACTGCTCCAGCGGCATGGGAGGCCTGCTGGCCCGTGCCCTCTTCGGGGAACGGCCCCATTACCTCAACGAAGCACCGGACGGCCGCTTTCCGGCCCACGAGCCCAATCCCCTGGATCCTCAGAGCCGAAGCCAGCTGAGCGCCGAAGTAAAGGAAAAGCGTGCATCCCTGGGGATGATCTTCGACGGGGATGCGGACCGGGTGATGTTCGTGGATGAGCAGGGTGAGTTCATAAGCCCCGACCTCTTCATTGCCCTGCTCGGGCATCATTTTCTGGAGGGAAGGGCAGCTGCCACCGTGCTGCAGGATATCCGCTCTTCACGCAATGTGGCGGAGTATCTTTCCCGCTGGAACGCCCGGGTGGAGACATGGAAAGTGGGCAGGGCCTTCGCGGCCCGCCGCCTCCGGGAGCTCAAGGGAACCTATGGGGGGGAACTGGCAGGGCATTATTATTTCCGCGATTTCTATTATTCCGACAGCGGGATGCTGGCCGCGCTGCTCATCACCCGCGTGATCCAGGGCCTACAGCACGACAGGAGCCCGTTGTCCGCCATAATCGCCCGACTCACCCGCTGGCAGAGCACAGGAGAGGTCAATTTCCGCATTGAAGCCAAGGATGAGGCCATCCAGGCCCTTGTCCGCGAGCTGCCAGGAACAGAGCGTCCCGTGCGTGTGCTGGACTTCGATGGTTACCGCCTCGATTTCAGGGACTGGTGGTTCAACGTCAGGAAATCCAATACGGAACCTTACCTGCGTTTCATCGCCGAGGCCCTCGACCCGGACAAGCTGGCCGAACGCCTGGAGCAGGCAAGGAACATCCTGGGGAGGTATTCCTGATGCGTACCCTGGCCCTGGCGTGCTGTGTTGTTCTGTCCGCTGTGCAGCCCCTCGCTGGCCGCTGCACCGACAGCTGCCTGACGCGAAGGACGGCACTTCACCTGGTCACCGGCGCCCTGGGAGGGGGGAGCCTGGCCTACCTGGCCACGGTCTGGTATGCGCCCTACCGCAGCGACGGCTTTCATTTGTTTGATGATAATGCGGAATGGCAGCAGATGGATAAGGCTGGCCATACCTATTCGGGCTATGCCCTGGCCCGCCTCAGTCTGGAGAGTGCGGACTGGGGATGCTACGGCCACACCGCGGCAGTCCGCCGGGCCATTTTCCTGCCCGCGGTATACCTCGGCGCCATTGAGATCATGGACGGCTTTTCCCCGGGCTATGGCGCATCCTGGGGCGACCTCACTGCGGATTTTCTGGGCATTGCCATGGTGGTGGGCCAGCAGGCCGCATGGAGAGAGCAGCGCATCAGCCTCAAATGGTCGTTCCACCGCAGCCCCTATGCCGGGTTGAGGCCAGCCCTTCTTGGGAAAGGCCTGGCACAGGAAGTTGTTAAAGACTACAATGGCCAGACCTACTGGCTGTGCTTCAATCTTCATTCATTGGATGCGTGGAACAAGGCCCCGCCATGGCTGGGCCTGGCCCTGGGCTATGGAGCCGAGGGCATGACCGGAGGGCACGGCAACGCAGTTCACGCTTTTCCAGGAGAAGCAGGGGATCCCATCGTCCGGTACCGGCAGTATTACCTGGCGCCGGACCTCGACCTAAGCCGTATCCCCATCGGAATCCCTTGGCTCAGGCAGGTCCTGAAGCTCCTGGATATGGTGCACCTGCCCCTGCCTGCGCTTGAGCTCCATAAAGGCAGGCTGCGTGCCCATGCCTTGTATTTTTGAGCCAGAACGGCAGATTGCCCCGCTGTCCGTATCTTTGTAAACGATGGACCGAAAACTGTACCTTATCCTTTATGCCCTCCTGGCCCTGGGACTGTCCTGCACTCCCCGCGAGGAGAAGGCGAAGGAGCTGCTCGAACAGGGGCGGCTACAGCTGATCGCTGGGGATTTTAATGCGGCCCTGGCCTCCCTTGATGCCTGCCTCAGCCTCGATACCACCCTGGCCGAAGCCTATTTGTTCCGGGGAAGTGTGCGCTTCAACCAGCGCGATGCCGCAGGGGCCATCGCTGACCTGAACTCGGCCATCCGCCATCAGCCCAGTATGGCCGATGCCTGGTTCAACCGGGGGAATGCCTGGTTCTACCTTAACGACAGGGACAAGGCCTGCGCCGACTGGAAAGAGGCGGAACGCCTTGGCAAACCCAACATGGGAGACAAGACCCGCTTCTGCCCCTGAGGACCAGTTTATGTTCTAATCGCTAAGTCGTACATCATCAGTATCTTAATCTCAAATTGCGTTGAGATTTCGGTGTGGGCTCAGATATCCATAGTTTACTATATTTACCCCAACCAAGCCCATACAGGTGACTTTCACCCTGCCCCGTCTGCCCGAGCGCCTGAGGCCGTATAAGTTCCTGGTTTTACTCATCCCCCTGTTCATGATCCTGAACTACCGGGGCGATGAGAAATACCTGGCGGACCGTCGTGTGGTTGGGCGGTGGGAAGGTACCGGCCGTTTCATCAGCAGTACTCTGCATGCACAGACCGGGTATATGGACCTGGAGCTGACGATACTGGACAACCTCGAGGTCAGCGGCAGCATCAATGGCTACCCCCTCGCCGATACCCGCCTGGTGCGGCATTTCAGGGTCTTTGAAAAGGACGGGAACATAGTGTATGCCAGGGTGGAGGGCTGGCCCGACAGCCTGGGCGGAGGCGGGGAGCGATTCAATATCCAGTTGTACCTCACCTCTCCGGATAAAATCGGGTTCACGGAGTTCCGCCTGGGCAGCCGCAAGGGCATGGCGGACCTGAAGCGAAGTAAGCTGCCGAAAGAATAGCCTACACGTTGAAACGTATGTGCAGCATGTCCCCATCCTGCACTATGTAGTTCTTTCCTTCCACCTTCAGTTTTCCGGCCTCCTTGCAGGCGTGCTCGGTGCCCAGCTGCATGAAATCCTCATATTTGATGACCTCTGCCCGGATGAAGCCCCTTTCCAGGTCACTGTGGATGACCCCGGCGGCCTGGGGTGCCGTGGAACCCCGGCGGATCGTCCAGGCCCTCACCTCCTTGGGGCCGGCGGTGAAGAAAACCTCCAGGTTGAGCAGGGTATAGGCCGAACGGATCAGTTTGTCTACGCCCGGCTCCTCCAGCCCGGCATCCCTTAGAAACTCGCGGCGGTCATTCTCGTCCTCCAGCTCGGAGATTTCCGACTCCAGTGCCCCGGCGATCACCAATACATCGGTGTTTTCCTCCTGCACGGCTGCTTTCACCCGCTCTACATAAGCATTGCCCGAGACCGCGCTGGCATCGTCCACATTGCAGACATACATTACCGGTTTCATGGTGAGCAGGAAGAGGTCCTGCACATGGCGCTCGTCCCCTTCGTCCACCGGAGCGCTGCGGGCCGATTGGAAGTTTTCGAGGTGGGCCTTGTATTTCATCAGAACATCCACGGCATGGCGGGCATCCTTGTCACCCGACCTGGCGATCTTCTCCTGGCGCTGGATCTTGCGCTCCACCGATTCCAGGTCGGCGATCTGCAGCTCCAGATCAACGATCTCCTTGTCGCGCACCGGGTCTACCGACCCTTCCACATGCGGAAGCAGGGGGTTGTCGAAACAGCGCAGCACATGGATGATGGCATCCACATTGCGGATGTCGGCCAGGAACTTGTTCCCTATCCCTTCGCCCTGGCTAGCCCCCTTGGCCAGTCCGGGGATGTCGACAAGTTCAACCGTGGTGGGCACTACCCGCGCCGATTTCACCAGGCTGTCGATGGCGTAGAGCCTGGGGTCAGGCACTTCCACCATGCCGATGTTCGATTTGTTCGTGCTGAAGGCGAAGCTGGAGGCTTCAGCCTTGGTGCTTGACATGCAATTGAACAGGGTGGTCTTGCCCGTATTGGTGAGTCCGACGATGCCGCAGCGTAAGGCCATGGGTGTTGAGGATTAGGGGTGCAAAGATAGGGTTCCTGTGTTAGAGCCCAGAGCAAAATGAACCATCAACCATCCACCATGCCCTCCTCCCCACTCTTCATCAAACTTCAAACATTTTCCATTTCAGGGTTCCCTGATTTCCTCCATTATCGATACGATCCTCGCCCTGAATTCTTCCGGCGCAGAAACATAGCCGTAACCTGATTCCATGTTCTCAATGCCGCCAAAGGCCGAGTCCCCGGTGGATACGATGGCATGGGGCACTCCATGGTCGTTCAGGACCTCGTCGAGCAGGCTGGCTTCGAAGGCGTTGTTCAGGTCGAGGATGTGGACATACTTGCTCATGATCCGGTAGGATTGGTTTGTCATGGTAAGATAGGTAAAAATCCCGCCCGAGGCAAGCCCAGCGTCGCGTTGGCTACAAGGGAAGCAGACCGTAGTGGTCGGCGAGCCAGATGAACAGCAGGGTCAGTCCGAAGGCTACCGCCGGAGAGATCAGCCACATGGCAAAGAACTGGTTGACTTCAGTCCGCCGGAAAATGTTGCGTGCGCCCAGCTTGGCCACACCTATGCCCAGGATGGCGCCCACGTTGAGCTGCACCAGGGAGGTGGGGATGCCCCGTGTGAGGGAGGCAAGGAGCAGCAGGCTGGCCGAGACGAAGGCGATGATGACGGCTTCGATCTTGCCGAACTGAACGATCTTCTTTCCGGTCTTCAATACCACCTTGTGGCCGAATATGCTGGACCCTATCCCGAAGCTGGGGGCTACCACCAGGGTGGAGAGGATCATCACGAGTACGAAATTCTGATCGAAATCGATCCCCATCTCATTGATGGTCATGGTGGCAATGGGCCCCGCGGCATTGGCCACATTGTTCGCCCCGATGGAGAATGCGACGTAGAGTGACATGAGGAGGATGGTGCCTCTGAGCGCCATGCTTTCATTGATGCGGGAGGAGATGGTGTACCCCCGTTTCCGGAGTGGCTTGTAGATGTATTTGCCGATCAGATAGCTGATGACAAAGGAGATAACGGGTAGGATGAACCAGGCCGGGATGATTTCAGTCAGCAGCTTGCCTTCGTTCAGCTCCCCGAAATAGAGTGCGGGCGCAGTGACTGCCAGTACAGTAGCCTGGGATGTGGATTGCGGGATACCCGCCAGGTTGGAGATGAGCAGAGCGATCGCCACCGAGAACAGAACGATGGATACGATGTTGAATGTGAGCAGGTCAGGATTGAGGATCTCGGATCCCACCGTGGTGGCGGTGCCTTTGCCGGCAATGAGGGCACCGAGGAACACCATGATGCCGAACAGTCCGGGAATGGCGGATCTGCGGACCACATTGGCCCCATAGGCCGCTGAAAAGGCGGGCCCGGTACCGCTCCCGCCCATATTGATCGCCAGGAACATAGCGATCAGAAAGGGCAGCAGCAATTGGTTGAACAAGGGTGAGATCATCGCAATATACCTCAGGCCGGGTCCAGGGATAAAATCGGGGCCAGGGCGGGCAAAGGTAGCGACTCTTCCTGGGTTTCAGTTTTCCATACTTTTAAACACTGTCCGGACATCCCGGGCATTTTGCCGTACTTTTGGGCACGGTTCAAGGAAGAAATGATGGCCAATATCAACGATCTCAGAAACATCGCTTCACAGGTACGACGCGATATCCTCCGGATGACGCACGGCGCCGCCTCTGGCCACCCCGGGGGTTCCCTGGGCTGTGCGGACCTGATGAGTGCCCTTTACTTCAGTGAGCTCAGGCACAGCCCCCTTCAGTTCAGCATGGACGGACGTGAGCAGGACCTCTTCTTCCTATCCAACGGCCATATTTCCCCGGTTTGGTACAGCGTGCTGGCGCGCAGCGGGTATTTCCCGGTGAAGGAACTGGTGACCTTCCGCAAACTGGGCACCCGCCTGCAAGGTCACCCTACCACCGCCGAGGACCTGCCCGGTGTGCGGGTTGCCTCCGGATCCCTGGGTATGGGGCTGAGTGTGGCGATCGGCGCAGCCCTCGCGAAACGGCTTAACCAGGATTCCCATCTGGTGTATGTCCTGACCGGTGATGGGGAACTGGAAGAAGGACAGATCTGGGAGGCAGCCCTCTTTGCGGCCGCCCGTAAACTGGATAACCTCATCGCCATCGTCGACTGGAACGGACAGCAGATCGACGGGCCGGTGGAAAAGGTCATGCCCCTGGGCGACCTCGGGGCCAAATGGAAGGCCTTCGGTTGGGAGGTGCTCGGCATGGACGGGCATGACATGGACGACATCCTGGCCACCCTCCGGCAAGCCCGTGAGGCCTGCTTCCAGGGCCATCCGGTGATGATCCTGATGAAGACCGTGATGGGCAAAGGGGTGGATTTTATGGAAGGAACCCATCACTGGCACGGCGTGGCGCCCAAGGATGATGAGCTTTCCAGGGCGCTTGCCCAGCTGGAGGAAACCCTGGGGGATTACTGATGGGGTACGGGCCAACATACGGCACCCGCGTCCTCGCGTTCCTCCTGCCGTTCCTGCTGCTGCCCGGACTGGTCCGGGCCCAGCCGGTGGAGGAAAAGGTTCCACCCCCGCCCCTGACGCGCATCCTCTTCGTATTCGATGCCTCCCAGAGCATGTTCGGCCGCTGGCAAAGCGACATGAAGATCAGCATTGCCCAGCGCCTGCTCTCCGAGATGCTCGACAGTCTGAGCCAGGTGGAGAACCTGGAACTGGCGCTGAGGGTGTACGGCCATCAGAAGCCCTTCCCTCCCCAGGACTGCAACGATACCCGGCTGGAGGTGCCCTTCGGTCCGGCCAACGCGAAAAGGATACAACACCGCCTCAAGACCATTGTCCCGCGCGGCACCACGCCCATCGCCCACTCCCTTGAGGCCGCTTCAGGAGACTTTCCCGAGTGCGACCGCTGCCGCAACATCATCATCCTGATCACCGACGGCATCGAGGAATGCGGGGGCGACCCCTGTGCCGTCTCGCGCAGCCTTCAGAAACGCGGCATCGCCCTCAAACCCTTCATCATCGGCATCGGAAGGAACTTCAAGAAGGAGTTCGACTGTGTAGGCACCTATTTCGACGCCACCAGCGAACAGGCCTTCACCACCGCCCTCAATGTAGTCATCTCCCAGGCCCTCAATTCCACTACCGCCCAGGTAAATCTGCTGGATATCCACGGGAAACCGACGGAGACCAATGTCAACATGAGCTTCTATGACAACTTCTCCGGCAAGCTCAAGTACAATTTTGTCCATACCCTCAATGCCCGTGGGTTGCCGGACACCCTGGTGATCGACCCCCTGCTGGAGTACAACCTGGTGGTCCATACCCTCCCCCCGGTGCACAAGGACAGCATCCGGCTGACCGCAGGCAAGCACACGGTGATCGCCCTGGATGCTCCCCAGGGCGACCTCAGCCTGAAGATGGAGACCACCCAGCGGCAGAGCCGGGAGACCCGCGCCATCGTGCGCAGGGCAGGTGATGCGTCCACCCTGAATGTACACTATGTGAACCGCAGCGACAAATACCTGGTGGGACGGTACGACCTGGAAGTGCTCACCCTGCCGCGCATGTACATCGACAATGTGGACATTCGGCAGAGCCACACCACCACCGTGGAGATCCCCGGCCCCGGCATCGCCGTGATCCAGAAGACCACCCAGGGCTTCGGCAGCCTCTACGTGGAACGTGACAACCGCCTGGAATGGGTATATAACCTGGCCGACGACCAACCCCAGGAATCCCTGCTGCTGCAGCCCGGCCGCTACCGCGTGGTCTTCCGGCCCCGATTCGCGCGCAGCGCACTGCATACTGTGGAAAAGGCCTTCGAGGTCAGCAGCGGTAAGACCAGCCAGGTATACCTGTATAAGTAAAGCCATCCCGCCATCATGACAATAAGTTACGAGAATACAGGAAACAAGGATACCCGTTCGGGTTTTGGTGCAGCCTTGCTGGAATTGGGGAACACCCACCCCGAGGTGGTGGCCCTATGCGCCGACCTCACCGGCTCACTGAAGATGGACGCCTTCGAGAAAGCCTTTCCCGGGCGCTTCTTCCAGACCGGCATCGCGGAAGCCAATATGATGAGCATCGCCGCCGGCCTGACCATCGGAGGAAAGGTCCCCTTCACGGGTACCTTCGCCAATTTTTCCACCGGCAGGGTGTTCGACCAGATCCGGCAGAACATTGCATACTCCCGCAAGAACGTGAAGATCTGCGCCTCCCATGCCGGGCTCACCCTGGGCGAGGACGGGGCCACCCACCAGATCCTGGAGGATATCGGCCTGATGCGCATGCTGCCCAACATGACCGTGATCAATCCCTGCGATTACAACCAGACCTATGCGGCCACCCTGGCAGTAGCCGATCACCAGGGACCGGTATACCTTAGGTTCGGGAGGCCTTCCGTGCCCAATTTCACGCCAAGGGATCAGTCCTTCGAGATCGGAAGGGCCCTCATCATGAAGGAAGGCAGGGATGTGAGCCTTTTTGCTACCGGCCACCTGGTGTGGAAAGCCCTGGAAGCGAGCCGTATACTGGAAGCGGAGGGCATCAGTGCAGAGGTAGTGAACATCCACACCATTAAACCCCTGGACGAGGAGAGTGTCTTAACCTCTGTCAGCAAGACCGGCTGTGCCGTAAGCGCAGAGGAGCATCAGCGCAACGGCGGGCTGGGCGATGCTATCGCCCAGCTCCTGGCCCTGAAAAGGCCCAGCCCCCTGGAGATGGTGGCCGTGGACGACCGGTTCGGGGAGAGCGGCAAGCCGGAAGAATTGCTGACCAAATACGGGCTCGACACCGTGGATGTGGTCCGGGCGGCCAGAAGGGCCCTCGCCCGGAGATAACTCCCGTCCCCATGCAGTGGAGGCCCGGCAGGAACAAGGAGGCTATGCAGGATCCTCTGGATGGACAAATCATCGGGCTTCTGGGAAGTGAGGACGGCCGTCGCCGCGCCTTCGACCTCCTGGTGAAGGCCTATAACCGCAGGATATACTGGCATGTGCGCCGCCTGGTGAACGCCCACGAGGATGCCGACGACGTGGTACAAAATACCTTCATCAAGGTGTGGGAGAACCTCCACCGGTACCGGGGCGAGGCCAGGGTGTACACCTGGCTTTACCGCATCGCCTCCAACGAAGCCCTCAACTACCTCCGCAGTGCTGCCCGGAGAAGCACCCTGACCCTGGCCGAGGAAGAAGAGCAGATGGAGGGAAGCTACAGTGATGCCGGGGGACCGGAAGGGGAAGAGATCATACAGCGGCTGGAGGCCGCCATACGCCGGCTCCCCGACAAGCAGCGCCTCGTTTTCAATCTGAAGTATTACGAGGAAATGAAGTACGAGGAAATGGCGGAAGTGACGGGCACTTCCGTGGGAGCCCTTAAGGCATCCTACCACCATGCGGTGAAAAAGATCGAAGAATACCTTAACGGGGATTAAACCCGATGACCGGATTGTCGTCTAAACGAAGGAAGTATGAAAAAACAACCGCAACATAGCAATGGGAAGCGGATCAGCCTGGAAGGACTGGCACAGCCCGGTCTGCCGGAGGTCCCACAAGGGTATTTCGAGTCCCTGGAAGCCCGTCTGCAGGCGATCCCCTCCCAGGCGACCCCCTTGCCGGTTTTCCGGCTGCGCCCCTGGCTCATCGGCCTGAGCACCATGGCTGCTGCCATGGCCCTACTGCTGCTGCTCTACCGGCCCATCACGCCGTCATCAGCCATAGATCCCCCCCAGGATGCCACCCTGGCCTGGCTTGAGGAACAGTCCGCCGGACTGGACGAAGGCATGATGTATGACCTGACGCAGGCCGCGGTGGAGGAGATCTCCGGTACCCCGGAAACAGAGCTGACGGATGCCTGGGCGGGCCATGAAACCATCCTGGCCGAAACCGAGGATGAAGACATCGCCGCCTACCTTGAAGACCATACCGAACTCCACGATATCATCATCAACTTATAAAACAAACCCCAGCCATGAAAAGGACATTAGTCTTCCTTGCTTTACTCAGTCTGATCCTGGGTGCCGCCATCGCCCAGCCCGGACCCGGTTACGGGCGCAACAGGGAAAAGATCGAGGCCCAGAAAATCGCCTACATCACCCAACAGCTGGCCCTCACTCCCGCCGAGGCACAGAAGTTCTGGCCCGTGTACAATGAGTTCGATGCCAAACGCGACAAGATCATGCAGTCCAACCGCGAACGCCACCGCAAGCTTCGCGATATGGAGATGGGCGATCTCACCGAAGAAGCCGCTGCCCGTATGGCCGACGAAGAGCTCATCGAAGCCCAGCAACTGCTCGACCTGCGCAAAGAATACCACTCCAGGTTCAAATCGGTGCTTCCGGCTTCCAAAGTGCTTAAACTCTACCGTGCCGAAGAGGAGTTCAAGAAGGTGCTCATCGAACGCCTCCGGGGCGGAAAAGGCCCGGGAGCCGGCGATGGTCCCGGCCGCGGACCAGGGAACAGGTAGTCATTTATCATTTATCATTTATCATTTCGCAGTGCTCATAGACATTGATCAATGTTCATTGTCATTGCGCAATGCGAAATGCGCAATGTGAAATGATTTGGCCTCTTCTTTCATAGCTTTGCGGAAACGCAACGCGATGAAAGCATCCGTAGATATCAGTTACTATCCTCTTACCGACGAATTCATACCCCCGATCAAGGACCTCATCGCCCGCCTGAAGGCCAGGCCGGAGCTGGAAGTGCGCACCAACACCATGAGCACCCAGGTGTTCGGGGAATACGATGAACTTATGAATGCCCTCCGGGATGAGCTCAGGGAGAGCGCGGCCCTTCCGCATTCCGTTTTTGTGCTGAAGCTGGTGAATGCCGACCTCCGCTGAGATGGACTTCCACGGGATATGGACGCTGTTTCTTGAAAACCTCCGGCAAAGCACCTTGCTCGAAGCTGTTGCAGTATTCTTTGGACTGCTTTCGGTATGGTATGCCCGCAAGGGGAACATCCTGGTATACCCTACAGGCATCGTCAGCGTACTGATCTATGTGTATATCTGCTTTAATGCCAGGATATATGCCGATGCAGGCATCAACGCCTTCTACTTCGGGATGAGCGTATACGGCTGGTATTTCTGGACCCGCAAAGACAGCAGCCGCAAGGTTCCGCCCATCCGCTTCAGCCGCCGATGGGAGCATTTGGCAAGCCTTGTTGCAGCGGTACTATTCTTCTTTTTCCTGCGCTTCATCCTGATGGAATATACCGACAGCAATGTTCCCAACTGGGATGCCCTCACCACGGCCATCTTTATCGTGGGGATGTGGCTGATGGCCCGCAAGAAAGTGGAGAACTGGGCCTGGTGGATTGCAGGCGACCTGGCATCCATTCCATTGTACTTTAGTAAAGGACTGGTGCTGACCAGTTTTCAGTACACTGCCTTCCTGGTGCTGGCCATACTGGGGCATATCGAATGGGTGAGAATTGCCCGCAAAGGGGAGAGCGAATGATACGCATCGCCATTACCGGCCCCGAGTCCACGGGCAAATCCGCGCTGGCCCAGGCGCTTGCAGAACACTTTGGCACGCCCTGGGTTCCTGAATATGCCCGGGAATACCTGGGCAAGCTCGATCGTCCATATCATTATGATGACCTCCTTGCGATTGCTGATGGACAGCGCAGGGCGGAGGATAGCCTGGACGACGGAACGGAAAGATTCCTCTTTTGCGATACCGACGCACTCGTGCTTTTTGTCTGGAGCACCTTCCGCTTTGGCCAATGTCATCCTGAGCTAAATGACTGGCTGGAGGAAGGCAGCTATGCCCTGCACCTGCTGTGCGATGTGGACCTCCCCTGGGAGTACGACCCCTTAAGGGAGCATCCGGAGCAGCGGGATGAACTATTCAGCCTATATTTACGTGAGCTGGAGGCACGCCATCTGCCCTACCGTGTGGTCAGCGGACGTGGTGAAGAACGCAACGCGAATGCGATACGCATCCTGAGTGCGTTATTCCCCGGCACCCAACCCAATATGGCCTGAAAATGGAGCAGGGGGAACGTCCACATATTGTATATCTGCCTAAGTGGTACCCCAGCGATCTCGATCCCCAGCTGGGGGTGTTCATCCGCAAGCATGCCCAGGCCGCGGCTTTGCAGTACCGTGTAAGCGTGGTCTACGCCCAGTCTGATCCAGGATTGATGCTACCCTTGCGCCTGGAGCACCAGTCAAGCGAAAGAGTGGATGAATGGATCGCCTATTATCCCCATCGTTCCGGGGGCTGGATGGATAGTTTTCATAATGCCCGATCCTGGCTCCGGGCTATTTCGGCGGCTTACAAAGCTTGCATCGGCTCCAAGGGCCCGCCCGACCTTGTTCACGCCCACGTATTATTGAGACCAATGCTGATGGCCTGGTTGCTCAGTGTGAGGGGTGGGCTTCCCATCGTGCTCACCGAGCACTGGACCGGTTATGTTTTCGGATTTTTCAAAAGTAAACCCCTGGTATATCGGAAGCTGGCTTCGTTTTTGCTTACGCGGGCCAGGGTGCTCACGGTGGTGTCGCCCTCCTTGCAGCAGGCGATGGAAGGCAGCGGACTGTATCATCCCCGCTATCAGATCCTTGCGAATGTTGTGGATGTGGGGGAGGAGCAGGGGGACGCTATTCCGGACGATGGCAGGATCAGGATACTGGTGGTGGCCGATCTGGTGGAGCGGAACAAGAATGTAGGGGGTGTGATCAGGGCGTTTAGCGGGCTTGCGCGGGAACGCGGGGATGCTGACCTGCATATCGTTGGAGGCGGGCCCGATGAGGCCCTGCTCAAAAGCCTTGCGGCAGGCAGCGGACTGCCTGAAGGGCGCATAGTGTTTCACGGGCGGCTCGACAATGCCGGGGTGATCTCCCACATCCGCCGCTGCAGTTTTGTGGTGGTGAACAGCCGCGTGGAAACCTTTTCCGTGCTTGCGGCCGAGGCCCTGGCCTGCGGCAAGCCGGTGGTGGCCACCCGCAGCGGGGGGCCTGAATTCTTTGTAACAGAGAGATTTGGGATGCTTATCGACCCGGACGATGATGCCGCCCTGATCGATGCTATGCGCCGGATGCTGGACCGCTTCGGGGCGTACGACCCTGAAGAGCTGAAAGCCGCGATGAATGCGCGCTTCAGCCAGGCGAGCGTAGGGGAGGCCCTGGCTGCAATTTACCGCGAACTGTTATCGTAAATGTTCAGGAGCATACTCCATACCGTATTTACCCGGGGGATGGCGGCGGTGGCCAGCCTGGGCATCGCCATAGTCCTTTCGCAGCAGCTTGGCGCCGGGGGCAAGGGAGAGCAAAGCCTGATCATCACCACCATCGCGATGATGATGCTGGCCGCCAACCTGCTGGCGGGCGCCGCCCTGGTTTACCTCGCGCCGCGTTTTCCCCTGCTCAGGCTGCTCCTGCCTTCGGCGGTATGGAGCCTGCTCACCGGCGCGGCCGCCTGGGTTTTCCTGCAGCTCGTACCCCTGGTACCCTCGGTATGGGCTGCGGATGTCGCCCTGCTCACCGCGCTTTGCGCCCTGGCGGGCATCTTCAGCAATTTCCTCATCGGGCGCGAACGTGTCCCCGCAGCCAACCTGACTTCCCTGCTCCAGCCCCTGCTCGTCCTCGCCTGGCTCGGCATCCCCTGGGCCCTGAAGACCGAGCTGAGCATCCGTGATTACGTCCACGGGCTTTACCTGGCCTACGGGATCTCGGCCCTGAGCGGGATCTTTTTTCTTAGGAAAGAATGGCGAAAGCCGGTGGAATGTGCCGATATCACGTATCGCCACATCATCCGCCAGATGCTGGAGTATGGCGCGATGAACCAGATGGCCCACATCTTCCAGTTGCTGAGTCTCAGGATGGGCTTTTATTTCCTCGATCATTTCAGCGGTACAGCCAGTCTGGGGCAGTATTCCAATGCCGTAGCCATCATGGAAAGCGTATGGTTGCTAAGCAAGAGCATTGCAGTGGTGCAGTATGCCAGGATCAGCAACAGCAACGATCCGGAGTATACCCGCAGGCTTAGCCTGGAGCTTACCCGGGGCACCCTGGCATTGACAGCCCTGGCCGTGCTGGTCATCGCCCTGATGCCTTCCAGCCTGTGGGTGTATGTGTTCGGGGCGGAGTTTGGCGGCTTGCAGCCGATGATGTGGGCCCTGGCGCCCGGAACCCTGTGCTATGTGCTGGTACTGCTGCTTGGTCACCATTTCAGCGGACAGGGATTATATCGATACAATACCCTGGCTTCGCTGGCGGGGATGCCTGTGGCCCTGCTGGCTTCCCTGGTACTTATCCCTTTGTGGGGGGCCGTGGGTGCGGCCCTGGCGTCTGGATTCTCTTATGCCGTGAGTGCGGGCACCGCCTTCCATTTCTTTCGCAGGGAATCTCCTGCCTCCTGGAGGGAGTTGCTGCCCGGCAGTAAGGATGTCCGTCGGATACTGACATTGCTCAGGTCAGGCAGGGGTACCTGAGCCCGGTTGAACATCCGGTCTTCGCTGCTGTTCCGTATATTTAGACGGACCTAAATCATGACTATGATCACGGCATTACAGAAGTTCATCCGGACGGAGAGCCTGAGCGGCATCATGCTGCTCGCAGCCACCGTCCTGGCGCTCCTTTGGGCCAATTCGCCCTGGGCCGATGTGTATAAGGCCATCTGGGACACCCGGTTGGGGTTCAGCGCGGCCGGCTGGGAGCTCAGCAAGCCGCTGCTGCTTTGGGTGAACGACGGACTGATGGCCGTGTTCTTCTTTCTCATTGGCCTGGAGATCAAGAGGGAGCTGCTGATCGGGGGGCTCAATACCCCCCGCAAGGCCATCCTTCCGCTTTTCGCGGCCCTGGGGGGCATGCTGATCCCCATCACGCTCTTCCTTCTGCTTAACCGCGATCCCGCTACGATGGATGGCTGGGGCGTGCCTATGGCCACCGACATCGCCTTTTCCCTGGCCATATTGCAGATGCTCGGAAACCGTGTGCCGGTCAGCCTCAAGGTATTTCTTACGGCCTTTGCCATTGTGGACGACATCGGTGCGGTGCTGGTGATCGCCCTGTTCTACAGTGGTGGCGTGCAGTGGGCCTTGCTGGGAGGGGCCGGATTGTTGCTGGCAGGGCTTGCCTTCCTCTCGATGCGGAGTATATACAATAAGTATCTCTACTTTCTTGTCGCTATAGTGGTGTGGTTCCTCTTCCTGAAGGCGGGCGTGCATCCTACGGTGGCCGGCGTACTGATGGCCTTCACCATTCCCCTGCGGCAGCGGATCAGGGTAGATACCTTCACCCGGCGGCTCGGTTTTTTCAGTACACGGATGGAGGAGGCCGACGAGCCCGCCACCCCTGTGCTTACCAGGGAACAGATTGAAGAGCTGGACGACCTGGAGGATTGGATAGGTTGTGTGCAGTCGCCCCTGCAGCACCTGGAGCATAGGCTGCATTCCTGGGTGGCCTGGTTCATTATGCCGGTGTTCGCCCTGGCCAATGCAGGCATTTCCTTCAGTTCGGGAGTTTCCCTCGACCTGCAGCTGGTACTGGCCATCGCGCTGAGCCTGTTTGTGGGCAAGACCCTGGGTGTGAGCCTGTTCACCTGGCTGGCCGTGCGCCTGGGGCTGGCAGACCTTCCGGAAGATTTTGGTTTCCGCCAGGTGCTGGGTGTTGGTATGCTGGCGGGTGTTGGTTTTACGATGGCCATTTTCATCGCCAGCCTGGCCTTTGCCGGCAATGCGGCCTACCTGGATTCTGCCAAGGCGGGCATCCTGCTGGGCTCGGTGGTGGCGGGGGTTAGTGGTTACCTCTTCCTAAGGTGCGCCCGGACGGCTCAGTCCTGACGACTTGCAATTGGAATAACCGCTCGTGAATAGTCATTGCCTGGTGCGGTCTTCATAAACTCTCACAAGAGGCAGTTGGCCGGAGGCTTACATATTATGGATGACTTGTATACTATTTTGAGGATGCCCTAAGTAATAACTTGGTATGGT
>ERZ795054.1016-NODE-1016-length-29056-cov-4.483742_pt1 | contig 29056 bp, 20 predicted proteins | sample MGYA00375138_ERZ795054 | MGnify/ENA primary metagenome ERZ795054 (study PRJEB30183, sample SAMN05720215) | anaerobic digester metagenome | isolation source: active sludge of municipal wastewater-treating anaerobic digesters | place: USA | collected 2014-12-23 ... | reverse complement strand
TTATCAATTGACGGGGCTTAACCTTTCAACGGCTCCGGGCAAAGAAGGCAAGGCCACGCTTAATGTGACCCTCCCGAAACAAGGATCGATCAGCCTGGCCGGGCCGATTACAATTTCACCCATGTCGGGAAAGCTCGTGCTGGATATCCAGCGCCTGGATGTACCCCTGTTCCAGCCTTATATCGGCGATATTCTGAATGTTCAGGTGACGGGTGGAAAACTCGGAGCCCAGGGTGATCTTATCGTGAATACGGTCGACAAAGAACTGAAGGTTGGTTACACGGGTAAGGTATTTTTGACCCGCTTTGCCTCCATCGATACCGTCTCGGCCAATGATCTCCTGAAATGGCGCAGTCTGTATCTTAACGGCGTCGATCTTGGGTCTAATCCACTGCGGGTCCATATCCGCGGCGTGGCCTTGAGCGATTTTTACAGCCGGATCATTGTCCGTCCGGACGGAACACTTAACCTCCAGCATCTGGCTCGTGAGAAAAAGCCGGAGCTGCAAAAGGGAGAAGCATCCGATAAAATTGAGAAATCTGCGATAGATGAAGAGAAAAGAAAAGCGCGGGGCGATATTCGTATCGGTTCCGTCACCCTGCAGGGGGGCGAGATCGATTTTCTTGATTCGAGTATAAAACCTCAATATTCCAAGAGGTTTCTGGAAATGGGCGGGCGCGTCTCAAATCTCTCCTCGCTGGAAAATTCACGGGGCGACGTTGAACTCCGGGGGAAGCTCGACGGCTATGCCCCCCTCGAAATCACCGGTAAGATCAACCCGTTACAGAAAGATCTCTTTGTGGATCTCAAGGCGGTGTTCAAAAATATGGACTTAAGCCCCATGACGCCCTATTCGGGTAAGTACATCGGCTACGAGATTCAAAAGGGAAAACTCTCCTTCGATCTGAAATATCTGATCGACCGGCGCAAACTGGATTCGACGAATATTGTTTTTATCGATCAACTGAACCTGGGAGACCGGGTGGATAGTCCCGATGCCACGAAACTGCCCGTTGCGCTCGCCGTTTCGCTCCTGAAAGACCGCCATGGCCAGATCAAACTCGATATTCCCGTTAAGGGCAGTCTGGACGATCCTGAATTCAGTGTCTGGCGGATCATCGTCAAGGTCCTGAAGAATCTTCTCGGTAAAGCGGCCACGGCGCCCTTCGCCCTGCTCGGGTCCCTGCTCGGCGGCGGAGAAGAGTTGAGCTATGTTGAGTTTGATGCGGGTCTGGCCGTGCTCGATGAAGCAAATATGAGTAAGATCAGTACGTTATCCAAAGCTCTGGCGGACCGTCCCTCCCTGAAGATTGACCTGGAGGGCTACGTCGACGCCGAACAAGACCGGGAGGCGACGAAAAAAATAGCCTTTGAACGGAAAGTGAAGGTGCAGAAACTGAACGACCTCATCCGTACCGGGAAGACCGATGTCAAACTGGAAGGAGTGGTGGTGGGGCAGGAAGAATATGAAAAGTATCTGAGAAAAGCTTATAATGCGGAGAAGTTCCCCAAACCGAGGAATCTGATCGGTCTGGCCAAAAAGCTGCCGGTGCCGGAAATGGAAAAGCTGATGTACACCTACCTCGAGGTCAAGGACGACGATCTGCGACTGCTGGCCAATCAGCGGACCCTGAACGTGCGGGATGTCATCCTGGCTGCGGCCGACGTGGCACCGGAGCGTATTTTTATTGTGGAGGCGAAGTACCTGTCACCGCCGGATAAGGAGAAACTGAAAAAGAGTCGGGTGGATTTCCGACTGAAATAGGTGATCATTTATAACGTTGGATCTGTATATCAGGGTCATGCATGGCTTTTTTCGGGGAGGGTGAGTTTTTCGCCAAAAACCCCTTGCTTATTTCAGATCCGTGTTTAAAATGAAATTTAATGAAAGACGCAACGCCCGCCATTGTTTATGATGATGTACAAACACTTGATGCAAGGTTCTTACGTCAGAAAGGGGTGACAGCAGCAGCTAGAACCGACGATGGTAAAAATAGATTTCCGTCCCTCTCTTTGCGAAGGGAGGTCTAACGGCTAAACGGTGCACAATCACCGAATATCTTCAGTTTGAAGAGTGTTTTAAAGGGCGTTGCGTCTTTCTAGAATGAGCGGGTCGGCAAGCAGGCAGGTCGGATGCATCGGTGAAAGGTCCGGGGGAGGTTCAAATCTGCAGCACTTCAGAGGGTTTTCCCTTTATTCAATCCTTTTGATACCGGATGGATAAGCGTGAATACACGGCCCAATTCAAGTCGTGATGCCGACCGTTTTTCCCTGCCGGTGAAGCCAAAAGATTTAAGGGTACGATCATGTTTTTCTTAAGAGTTCTAATCCTTTTCCTCGTCTTGTTTTTCCTGGTTGCTGCGGGATGGGCGGGACCCACGGTTAAGGAAGGTACACAAGAGATCGGCCGTGGATTTAAGACCATGGGGTCCGAAACGGGTAAAGCGATCAAAGACGGGAGTAAAGAAGTCGGCCGGGGATTGAAGAAAATCGGCCGGGCAACCGGTCAGGCTATCAACGAGAAGGGCCGGGAAGCCGGGCTGGAAATGAAAAGAGCCGGGCAATCCGCGTCGCGTCAGGCCAAAAACACCAGCCAATCCGTCGGCAACTGGTTCAGGGCTACCTATCATAAAACCATGAAAACCTTCAATAAAATCAGTACTCAGGTCCGGGATTATTTCGCCCGCAGATAAAAAAACCGACGGCAGGCTCATCCCGCCGTCGGCCAAGAGTCGTGATGCCATCCCTTGACGCATCACGGTTTAAGGGATCGCTTGTCTTAAGAGCAACTTGCCTCGTAATTTCAATATCATTCAGAACACCCTTTACTTCACACTGTAGCCGCGGCCTTCCAGACAGGCCCCGAGGGCGCGCTGATAGTCGCTGCGTTTTTGGGCGCTCTGCGATTCGGCAACGCCCCCCAGCGGCAGGGTCGGGTCGTATCCGGTTTGTCCCACCGCCCAGCGGTGGCAGGCATAACGGTCGTCCGCCTGCTGCTGTTCACTCTGGCCATGTGTCGGGTAACTGTATAACCAGTCGGCTTGCGGCGGTTCTTCACTCACCTTGTTTTCCGGGGGATTGGTGACGACATAACCGCCGCCCGGGTAGTAAGTGTAGTATGTGTCATTTGCATAGTAATAGGGAATGCCTCCCACCCACAGGGTTGTGTAAAAAGGCGGCAGCACGGGAATCACCAGGCCGAATGGCGGGGCGACAACCGTAAAGTACGACCCGTAGGGGCGATACCAGACGCCGCTGGAAAAATAGTACGGCGCACGGCGGTGATAAACGGTATGGTAACCGCGAGGTAAAGCGCGCACGTAATGGCCGCGGGCCGGATAATAGCGGTTATGATGATAGCGCGTGTCCCAGCCCCGGGTGTAATCCTTCGCCCGGCTTCGGTTGAGGTTTACGTGTCTGTCCGATCGATGTTGCGCAATGGAGCCGGTCCTCAGGAAGCCTTTAGTATGACTGCCTTGTCCGCTTGCTGGGTTCTGCCATCCGTGATTTCCCGAACGGTGTCCCTGAATATTTCCCTGACGGCTGCCCCAACTGTCCGCCAAGGCGGGTTGACTCCATCCCAGCAAAAAAAGCAGAATAAACCCCAGGGTGAAGAATAAATAGCTTTGACGATGATATTGCATGGCCCTTGCCTCCTTTATAACGAAATGAACGAATCAATATCTCATTTAACGCTGTAGCCTCTTCCTTCCAGACAGGCCCCCATGGCCCGCCGGTAGTCGCCTGCCCGGTCTTCCATCCGGGTGTTGTATTCAACGCTTTGTCTGTTCCGGTCCGCTTCGATTCTCCGGGCTGTTTCCGCGCGCGCCGAATCCGATATGATGCCGGTCATGGCGCCGATGGCGCCGCCGATCAGAGCCCCCTCGCCGGAGTGACGGTGGCCGCCGATAATCGCCCCCAGCAGAGCTCCCGTGAAGGCCAAAAATGTCGTATCATGGCCGACGGGCGGCACCGGTTCGACCCGGACCGGTTGCCGGACCGGCAGGGGCGGCAGGCTCGGATCATAGCCGCTTTGCCCCATGGCCCAGATATGACATTCGTAGCGGTCACGGTCCATCTGCAACGGGGATTGACCTTCCCGGGGATAGCTGAACACCTGTCCGGGGTAAGACGCAGCCGGCCCGGCGTTGTAGCCGAAACGCTGATCGGCCCCTACGGTCAGCGGCCACACCATGCACAAAGCCAGCGACAGAGATGTCAACACAAGCAGCATGAAAAAATAACGCCATGTTTTCGGCACTCCCAACGGCAAGCATAACGCAGCCATTCGGTGTCTTGTATGATTCATTTTCATTCCCTCCATGGTTATGTCCCGTAAAAACGGCCCTGCGGTTGCGGCAGGTACTCGCATTCACCCTTTGTGAAGGTAAGCGCAAGGGGCGTGCCAGTTTGGTTATTTCAATAAAACATCAATAATATGGCAATAATATAATGATGAAACCGCATTTGGGAAGGGCTGTAATGAGACGGGATATGGATACATAATACTCGGTTTGGATATTAAATATACGTCGATAGCTGCATACCTACTCCATAGCCGGCGGCGATTGGCCAGCGGCTGCGAAAAGTAGTAAGGCGGAATCCGGCAAAAGGTCGGGGTCTTAAGGTTGCCTGCACGGTCCCGTTTAAAGGCTTTTTTTATTATGAACAAAGAAGACGCTGGTTTGGACTATCAGGATTTTTCCGCCTCCAACGCTGCGGCGATCATCTCCCGCAGACGGACCTTGTTAACCTTGCCCACGGCGGTCAGGGGCAGTTCGGGGACGATTTCCAGCCGTTCCGGCAGCTTATAACGGGCGATCCGGCGTTCGGTCAGTAAAAACGCGTTCAATTCGTCCAGACTGAAGGACTCCCCTTCCTGCGGGACGGCAAAGAGGGCCGCCCGTTCATCCAGAATGGGATCGGGCATGGCCACATAGGCGCAGAGCCGGATTTTGGGGAAGGCGAGGATATGATTTTCCATCTCCTCGGCGCTGATCTTCTCTCCTCCCCGGTTGATCGTGTCCTTGCTGCGTCCTTCAACGATAATGTTCCCGCTTTCATGGATGCGGCAGAGGTCGCCCGAACGGTAGAACCCGTCGGGAGTAAAGGCTTTCTTATTGTATTCCGGGACGTTGTAGTAGCCCCGGATCGTGTAGGGTCCCCGGCAGATCAACTCGCCGATTTCTCCGGGTTTGACATCCTGATCTTCGCTGTCGACGATCCGGAATTCGTCTCCGGGTGAGAGCGGCCTTCCCTGTGTGATCCAGACGATTTCCTCCGGGTCGTCCGGCCGGGTCCAGAACAGGGGTCCTTCCGCCATGCCGAGGACCTGCTGGACCTTCGCTCCCAGTTCGGGACGGATCCGCCGGGCCGTTTCCTCGTTCAGTTTTGAACCGCCGACGTGGAACATCCGGAGCGACGACAGGTCGTAGCGCGCCCGGTCCGGATGATTCAGGAGGTTGATGACGATGGCCGGGACGGCCGGGACCGTTGTCACTTTCTCTTTATCGATCAGAGAGAAAATCGTATCCGGGGCGGGGGAGGGCGACAGAATGACCCGTCCGCCATGCAGAAATACCCCCTGCCAGCCGGGGCAGGCGGCGGCGAAATTATGGGTCATGGGAATGGCGACCAGGTAAACCGTATCTTTATTAAAATCGCAGATTTCGCTGTTGCGGTAGGCGTTGTAGGTGTAGTCGTTGTGGGTCCGTGGGATCAGCTTCGGGATGCCGGTTGTGCCGCCCGAGAGCTGAAAAACCGCCGGCTGCAAGGGATCGGGTTTCAGGGCCGCAAAAATCGCCTCCGCGCTGACCCGTTCCTCAAGAGGATCGTCCAGTAATTTTTTGAGAGAAATCATCCCCTCCGGAACCTGATCGGCATGGACGATGACATGCTTAAGTGTCGGTGCCTTGGTGCGAACCTCCGCTGCCAGGGCGGGATAGTCAAACTTTCCGGAAACGCCGGGGATACAGTACGTTTTCACCGCGGCGAATTCGGCAAAAAACGAGATTTCCGCCAGGCGATGGGCCGTCAGGGCCATGATGGGAATGACGCCGATCTTCACGGCCGCAAAGTACAGATAGAGTGTTTCCGGGCAGTTCGGCATCTGAAGGATCAGGCGGTCCAGCGGGCGGTGGTCGAGTTTCGCCAGGTGCAGGGCCAGGCGGTTGACCTTCCGGAGCAGTTGCTCGTAGGTGATCTGCTCTCCGTTGAAGGTGACGGCGGTCCGTTTGGGCCAGCGCGCCGCGGCGTTCTCGACTATCGCCGCCAGGGGCTTTCCCCGCCAGTAACCCTTCTTCTGATATTCTTCTTTATATGACTCCGGCCAGGGGGTGAATCCGTCCATGATGCTGTAAACTCCTGATAAATTGTATAGATTCTACGTTGGGGCAACCCGTGCGGTTGCAATGGATATAAAAAAATTACCATTCCATCTGAAGGGCAGAGGCAGACCCTGCCCCTAAAGTATGTTAAGAATCAATCTCTGGGAAAATCTGTATGACGTCCCCGGATTTCCAGATTTTCTGTAGAGGCTGCTTGATTTCTAACATTTTAGATGACGCTTTCAGTTTTAGTTTTTCATCATACAGTGATCCACCGCCGCCTTGATAAAATCCCGGAACAGGGGGTGAGGATCCGTCGGACGGGACTTGAATTCCGGATGGAACTGGCAGCCTAAAAACCAGGGCTGATCTTTAATCTCGACGATTTCCACCAGGCGGCAGTCCGGCGACGTGCCGGTGATCTGCAGGCCCGCGAGCGTCAGGGTCTCCCGGTAGTCGTTGTTGAATTCGTAGCGGTGCCGGTGCCGTTCGGAAATATCCGGACAGCCGTAGGCGTCGGCGGCGAAAGACGGGGCGACCAGGGTGCAGGGGTAGGCCCCCAGACGCATGGAGGCGCCCTTTTCGGTGATGTGGCGTTGCTCCGGCAGCAGGTCGATCACGGCATAAGGCGTCTTTTCATCGAATTCGGAGCTGTTGGCCCCGGCCAGGTTGCAGACGTGGCGGGCATACTCCACCACGGCCATCTGCATGCCCAAACAAATACCAAAGAAGGGGAGCTTCTTTTCCCGGGCGTACCGGATGGCCTGGATCATGCCCTCGATGCCCCGGGCGCCGAAGCCGCCGGGGACAAGTAAGCCATCCGCGTCCTTCAAAAGTTCGTCCGTTCCCTCCTGCTCGATCTTTTCGGAGTCCACAAACGTGAGATTCACCCGGCTCGTGTTGGCGATCCCGCCGTGGGTCAGGGCTTCATTCAAGCTCTTGTAGGAGTCGGTCAGGTTCACGTACTTGCCGACGATGGCGATGTTCACCTCCGTCTCGGGATGGGTCATCTTCTCGACGACCGCCTCCCAGGCCTCCATGCGGGGCTGGCCGGTCCAGATGTTCAAAAGATCGACGATCTTTTCGTCCAGGCCTTCCCGGTGGAAGATCAGAGGCACTTCGTAGATGCAGGTGACGTCCTTGGCGGTGAAAACCGCCGCCACCTCGACGTTGCAGAACAGGGCGATCTTCGCCTTGATGTCGTCGGAAAGGAAGTTTTCCGTCCGGCACAGCAGAATGTCCGGCTGGATACCGATTTCGCGCAGGGCCTTGACGCTGTGCTGGGTCGGTTTCGTTTTCACCTCCCCTGCCGTCTTGATGAGAGGCACCCAGGTCAGGTGAATAAAGATGGCGTTGCCTTTGCCCACTTCGTTTCGGAACTGGCGGATCGCCTCCAGGAAGGGGAGGCTTTCGATGTCGCCGACGGTGCCGCCGATTTCGACGATGGCCACGTCGAATCCCGTCGTGGTATCTTTAATGAAATCTTTGATTTCATTGGTGATATGGGGAATGACCTGGACGGTTTTCCCCAGGTAGTCGCCCCGCCGCTCCTTGTTGATGACGGAGTAATAAACCTGGCCGGTCGTCAGGTTGTTGTGCTTGCCCATCCTGGTGGAGACGAACCGCTCGTAATGCCCCAGGTCGAGGTCCGTTTCCGCCCCGTCGTCGGTGACGAAGACCTCGCCGTGCTGGAACGGGTTCATCGTACCGGGATCGACGTTGATGTAGGGGTCCAGTTTCTGGTTGGTGACCCTCAGACCCCGGCTTTCGAGAATCGCCGCGATGGAGGCTGCGGCCAGGCCCTTCCCCAGGGAGGACAGAACCCCTCCCGTCACGAAAATATATTTCGTTTTCATGCTTTTTCGCGTTCCTCCCCGTTTTTATGGGGACTGTTCCCCAAGGACTGTCTGATCTGGCCGGCGATGACCTCCACGGGTTCCCCCAGGAGGACTTCCAGGGGGATCTGTTCGACATACTGGTCCGTCCAGGGCAGATTGTATTCGTTGATCAGGTTTTTCAGATCGTTGAACCGGACACCCATGACGGCGATGCGATCCCGCAGGGACAGGCGCTCTTCAAATGCGACATGGATGAGCAGGAGGTGGCTGATTGCGGTTCCCTCTTTTTTGAGCGGAATGACCACAATGGGGGCGCCGTCGGATTTGCCGCGGCCGATATAGAGATGCCCCGTATTGACGATGGTTTTTTTCGTGCCCATGAGGCGTCCCGATTTTTCCACCCGCGACGGCATCTGAAGCGATAAGCCGCCCCTGCCGGCAATGGAGATCGTCGTCTCTTCCGTGGGATTGCCTTCCGTGTCCAGGTCGGAGATCAGGTAGAGGGTGTACCCCCGGATTTCGGCCACGGCGGGCTGCAGGCGGCTGATACCGAGGATGTTTTTGCTGGTCAGGGCTCGGTCGGAGAAGGAAAGTTCCTTCAGCAGCTCGAAAAGGATGCCGTAAAGCGGCTGCTCTTTCCGGCTTGTGCCGACGGTGACGGTCTTTGCCTGGTGGCGGATCGCGTCCACGGGACGCGAAAGCTCGTCGATGGCGTTGCCCAAAGATACGTCAAGGAAATCGATAGGCGACAGAAGTTCTCCCTGGCCCTTAAAGTCGTGGGCGTAATCCTCCAGGGGCAGGCGGCCGACGGTGTACTTCAGCAGCAGGACGATGTCGGAAATGGTCTTGGTGCTCGCGAAGTGAAACGCACCCCGGTTTCGCCTTTCATGGAACCGGCCCGAAAAATCCCTGATCAGGCGCCGAAAGTCCCGGTCGGCGATCCGTTCGTAAACGGACCAGTGCTGCTTGTCCTGTTCGACCATCCGGCGGTTGAGTTCGCTCCGGAACTGGCGGAGGAACAGGGCGTCGCTGTCGATGCTGAGGGCGGCGTAATAACCGAAAAGGTGTCCCGCCACCGTATTCAGGATGACCGGCAGGGGTGCCGCGCCTTTGGGTAGCGTGATGACAGCGTCCGCCAGGTCGTCGAAGCGGGTTTCCCCCTCGTCGGTGAAAACAACCACTCCGGCCTTGTGAGCCTTGAAGATGGCGACATCCTTGACGATATCGCCGACGACCGTTTCCGGGTTGCCGGCGCCGCAGACGATGATCAGGGGTTCCGCCGACAGGTCGATGTGTTTCTTGTTTTCCACGATGTCGGAGGAGATGGTTTTATAGCAGAGTTCACTCAGCTTGATGCGGATTTCGTCTGCGGCGGCCTTGTTGGGACCGCTGCCGACAATGGCCCAGTAACTCTTCCGGGAGGCCAGCCGTTCGGCGGCTTCGCGAATCACATCCTTCTGCTCGAGGACCCGGTTCATGAGCCGCGGCGCCTGTTCCAGTACGGCCAATTCAGCGGCGATTTCCGCGTCCGTCAGGCAGCCGACGATCTGGGCAAACGACAGGGCCAGGATATGACCGGCGACGATCTGGGAATAGAAGGCCTTGGTCGAGGCGACGGACATCTCGATATCCCGGCCGTCGCTGGTGTAAAAGACGCCGTCCGCCTTGGTCGTGATGTCGGACTGGCGCCGGTTGACAATGGCGATGACCGACGCCCCGCGGTCCCGGGCCATGGCGACCGCGCGGTTCGTGTCCGTTGTCGTACCCGACTGGGTGATCGGGATTACCAGGGTATCCGAGAGGTCGCGGCTCAGGGAAAAACCGCTCAGTTCGGAGGCCACGTTCGATTCCATGACCATGCCCGTGCCCCGGATGTAACGGTTCATGGCGTCTCCGATGGCCTGACCGGCGACGGCGGCCGTCCCGTGGCCGATGATGATGATACGGCGGACACGACGCCGGGCCAGATCGTCCCGGATTTTATCGGGAAGGACATCCTGCCCCAGGTTGAAAAAGACCTGCATTGTCCCGGCCTGCCCTTGGACGACGCGGTACTTTCCCAGGAGGGTCTTGCGGATGGACTGCGTCGATTCGGAAATTTCCTTCAGAAAATAGTGGCTGAAATCGCCGCGGTTGATATCCCGGGTTGTGATTTCCGCCTTCTGAATATCATCCGGCGTGAGCGGCAGGGGGGTGCCTTCGTAGAAACAGGCGGTGATGCCGTCCAGTCCCCCTCGGCCGGCATGGTCGAGAATAAACATCTGGCCGGTCGTTTCCGGCCGGATCGGATCGGCGGGCATTTCCCCGTTGATCTTGATGAAGTAGGGTGTGCGTTCGACCAATCCGTAAAGTTCCGAGGAAAAGAGATACTGGTCGTCGGCCAGTCCGACATAAAGGGCCTGACCGCTTCCCCGCAGGGCCAGAAAGACCTTGCCCGGTTCGAGATTGCTGACCATGGCGATGGCGTGGGAGCCTTCGAAATCGCTTAAAGCCAGACGAAAGGCCCCGGCGAGATCATGACCCTGCATCAGGTGGTGTTCGATCTGCAGCGGGATGATTTTCGTGTCCGTCGTCACCTCCGGTGCGATCAGTTCCCGGCCGGATTCCAAGTGATGTCTCAACTCCTGATAATTATCGATGTCACCGTTTAAGGCCACATTGATCGTCCAGTTGCCCCGGCCGTAGCGCGGGTAATTTTTATCCGTGACTGCCTGGGGGTGGCCATTTAAGGTCGCGTTATTGATGGGATGACAGTTTTCCACGGAAATCGAGCCGACGGAGGCCCAGCGGGTATGGCAGAAAACCGACTCGCAAGCGGTCTCGGCGTCTGTAAACGCCCGGAGAAGGCGGTCTTCGCGGATCGATTGCGCCAGATCCCGGACATTTTGTCCCAGCTCCCCGATGATCGAAGCGGTTTTGTAGGTAAAGGTCACGGTTTCCCCGGCATTGTGTTCCCCATATTCCAGATCCGTGACCGAACAGGGAAGGGCGATGGAATGGTTCAACAAATCGCCCGTTCCGGTGCGGTTCATCAGTTCCGCGAAAAGATTCTTTTCCTTGAGGCCGCGGATGATTTCACGGAAAGCATTTCCCGTAAACGTGGTGAAGGAGACCTGGATGCCCGCGGAATCTCGGCCGCGCACTTCAAGGCGGTTGAGGCAGTTCAGAAGGAAGTTGATTTTCTTGTATTTCACCAGCGATTCGGTGTCCGGTGCACCGCCGTTTGCCCCGGCCAGATCCCTGATCTGCTTGAAGGTTGCCAGGATATCTTTTTCCAGGGCCCAGACGATATCCCGGAGAATGATCATGGACCGGTTGATTTTCTCCAGGCTGTCCGTCGTGAAAAAGGCCGCCGCTTCTTCCAGGACCGCTTCTTCCCGGAGCAAAAAAGCCTTCATTTCCTCCACAAGACACGCCAGTTTCGCTGTGGTTTCAGGGTGGGAGCAGAGTTCCCGGAAAAAAGCATCGCTTTTGAGATCCAGAAGCCGACGGAACATTTCCTCCAGACGGACGCCGCCGTCGAGATAGCTTTCCAGGGGCACCGTCCCTGCCTGTACATCGGCGATGCGCAGGATCTTCACGGTGTCGTAGAGCGCGGCAAAGGTTTGTATTTGGTCTGTTTTCGCGGCAGGAACCGGACCCTTGACGGCTAAAATGCCCGCCAGACCGCAGAAAAAAGTCGTTGGATAATGGGGAAAAAGGATCAGCGATCGCGGTGGGCAGCGGTCGGGATCGGCGCCGATAAACCCATGCCATAGTTTGAGCGAGCGAAGGAATTCAGTTAAATATCCAAATAATTTCATGTCTTACTTATTTCTCCCCTCAGCAAGGCCCTGCTCCGATCTGCCATGCCGTCCACAATTTCCTTGAGCCAGCGCTCCCCGCAGGTGACTGCTTCGGGAGTCAAGGCCCGGATTGTCGTCAGATACTGCCCCTGGCTGGTCGCGGTGAGGTCGCGTGCGGCAAGAAACCGGCGCCGATTGTCCGCCCCCAGGGTTTCCTCCAGATTTGACGAGAAAACGCCTCGCATGTCGGGCCACCGATCCCGGAAAGTTTCCTGTTCCTGGATCGCCCGTTTTTTCTCCTGACCTTTCAGATGTTGTGCGACCTGCGCAAGGGAGCCTTCCATTTTTCCGGCCAAATCGTCCAGGCGCTTCAACCGCTCCTGCACGGCGGCTTCGAGGGTATTCAGAGCACCCCGATACAGCGCTTCAGCCAGGGAGTCGCCCCGGAAAAAAGGACGCCGGATATGGACGTACCATTGTTTGAGCGCCAGGAGGTTGGCCAGGTAGAACAGGTTGTTATGAATACGGCGCGCCATGGAACCGTACAATCCGTGATGGAACGGCTTAGACTGGGCGTCGGGTTGCACGCCCGTGATGAGTGTCTCACCCTCCGGGCAGTCTCCCCGGTAGATGACGCCTGCGGCGATGACGGTGCCGAAGCCGATCCGGGCCGGACCGACGAGGCCCCCCTGTCCGCCCAGAAAAATGGGTTTCTGACGGAGCATGACCCCCTCTGGGACGCTGCCGATGAGAGAGGCCGTGGCCTTGTCCTGCTGAGGGGTATAGTTAAAATGGATGTAACTGCTGCCGACTTCGCTGTGGTTTTTGCGGTTCGTTCCCCCGGCCATGAGGCAGTCGCAGAAGTTGATCAGACTGCCCAGTGTAACAAAAGGAAAGAGGATCGTCTGCTTCAGCCCGACTGTGTGTCCGGTTTTTACCTCTTCTTCCAAAAGGCATCCTTCCCGGACATGGGCGCCGCTGTCCAGACTGCAGCCTTCAAGAAAGACCGAGGCGCGGAAAAAGCCGCCCTTGAGTTCGACGCCTGGACCCAGTTGGCAGTTTTCAATGGTCACAGGACCTTCGTAACCGAGTTTTACCCCCGCGGAAATGACCGTGTCGGGTCCGTAGATTTTGGTGCCCGGGTATAGCACGACGCCTTCGCCCGAAATGAAGGCGATATTGACATCCATTCCGATATCGACGGCAGTGGGTTGGGGGATGACCACACCCTTTTGCCGTAACTCTTCTATAGGCTTGGATTGATTCATGATCTTTATCATGCAATCAGGCCCTGACGAACATGACGCAGGGCCTGCAGATTTTATTCTTCTTCATGGGTCCCGGAGGATCAGCCTTCCCGGCCATTCATGCCCAGTTTGATCATTTTTTTCTGGAATGTATTGCGATTGATCCCGAGATAAGTCGCGGCGGTGGTCTTCACCTGACCGGATCGATTCAGGGCAATTTTGAACAAACTACGGTCGACAATCGTCATCACGTCATCGTAAAGAGTGCTTTTCCCGTTTCCCTTGGAATTGAGGACGGTTGCGACATTTTCGAGGTCTTTGCGCAGAATGTCTTCGATGATGGATAGGGGTGAGTCTGCGTCTTCCTTCGCGGTGCTGCCCTGCAGTTCCATTTCGGTCTTTCTGTCCTTCTTAGCCATAACATGTCCTTTAACAATAGGTTTTTAGATCACTCCAAACAGTTTCATCACGATCAATCCAAGCATCAAAATCACGGCGAGCCAAATGGAGAAGACATCGCCACGGTTGATGAGCGGATCTTCCAACTGCTGACGGACCTCCGCATCAACCCGGTCGGGTGGCACGTGGTCCGTGATGTCACGGACAAGACGGATAAAGTCTCCATAGGAATTGGAGAGAATATAAAAACCCTTACGGGTGGTCAACAACAGGTAAGACTTGCGTCGCACGACGACCAGCCCCACCTGGCTGATGGTTTCCCAGGGGATGGCCCGGCTCCGCAGGAACTTTCTGATGGTCACGCCGACGGCGTCGGTTGTGACCAGACGGTACGATATTTCAAAAAGAACCGGTAAAGCGGCGCACAAAAGTACCGCCAGGACCACGGTCTCGGCTGCAGCCCGGCGATAAAAGAAGGACATGACCAACAGAACCAGAAGCAGACAGACCGCCAAGCCGAAAGGGATCGCAAAGGAAAGCTTGATTTTGTAGTAATGCGTATCCATAATCTTCAGCCTTGCGGAAAGTCCCGAATGGTCAGCTTTTCCTCTCGAACAGGCCGCTTTTGCCTCCTGACTTTCTTACGAGCATGATGTCCGTCAAAATCATCTCCTTGTCGACGGCCTTGCACATGTCGTAAATCGTAAGGGCGGCAACGCTGACCGCCGTAAGGGCCTCCATCTCGACGCCCGTTCGTCCCACCAGTTTTGCCCGGCTTTCAATAAGCACTTCCCCCGATTCCGGATGGATATCGAACCGGATTTCGATGTGCGTCAATTCCAGAGGATGGCACATGGGAATCAATTCACCCGTTTTCTTTGCCGCCATGATTCCCGCCACGCGGGCGACGCCGAAGACATCGCCTTTCGGCATCCCTCCCTCCTGGATCAGGGCGAGGGTGCGGGGCGACATCCGAATCCGGCCCGTCGCGACGGCTTCTCTTAAGGACGGTTCCTTGACCGTCACATCGACCATCTTCGCCTGTCCATTTTCGTCGAGATGAGATAGGGTCTCTGTCACTGATACCTCTCTTTTTTTCAGGAAGGATGTGCATGCCGGAAGACATTCGCTGAGTAAGTAGCACAGGCCGTATCGGTCGTCAAGCGTAGGTTTGGGTGCAGGTTGTAAAAAATAAAATTTATTTCATATATTTGTAACCTATTCATATTAATAAATTAACCATATGCCAAGGATTTCTCCTGATGGTGTTGACAAAAAAATGACCGTTTCGGTCGGGTAAGGGCAGAAGCCCGCTGCCGCATTCCCAAAGGAGAAAAATCTTGCCGGATATTGAAGATTATTATAGATATTGAGGCGGCGATTAATCGAAAGCCCGTCGTCGGATCGATTATCTATGCTTGCGGGCTTTCTTTCTGAATGCGTGTGACGCATGCCTTCCGGGGGGCGAGGATGATTGTCAAACTTTTCAGCAGCACCACCATCGGGGTTGAATCCTGTGCCGTCGAAGTGGAAGTCGATGTTTCTCCCGGCTTGCCTCAGTTTTATACAGTCGGGCTTCCCGACGTCGCGGTCAAGGAGAGTAAGGACCGTATCCGGGCGGCACTGAAAAATTCCGGTTACAGTTATTCCCGACACCACATCACCGTCAATCTGGCTCCCGCCGATGTGAAGAAGGAGGGTACGGCCTTCGATCTGCCCATAGCCGTTGGTCTGACGGCCATCGAGGGGCTGATTCAACCGGAGGCCCTTGGGGATTATCTGATTGTGGGAGAGTTGTCCCTGGATGGCCGGGTGAAAGGGGTACAAGGCGTTTTACCCACCGCTTTTCTGGCGCGGGAAACGGGCAAAAAAGGGGTGATCGTGCCGGAGGAAAATGCCCTGGAAGCCGCGATGGTGGAGGGGATTGAGGTCATCGCGGTCGGTAATCTGTCCGATGTGGTCGCGTTCTTCCGGGGTGAGAAAGCGTTTGCCGCCCCCCGGGTCAATGCAGAAGAACTTTTTTTCAACAGCCTGTCCGGTCTGGCCGATTTTAGTGAAATCAAAGGTCAGGAACAGGCCAAGCGGGCCCTCGAAATTGCCGCCGCAGGCGCCCATAATGTGCTGATGATCGGGCCGCCCGGTTCTGGAAAGACCATGCTGGCTCAGCGTATGCCGACGATTCTCCCGGAGTGGTCTTTTCCGGAAGCGATTGAAACGACTAAGATCTTTTCTGTGGCCGGTCTGCTAAACCGGGAACAGATGATCGTGCGGACCCGGCCCTTCCGGGCGCCGCATCATACCATTTCCGATGCCGGCCTGGTCGGCGGCGGCCATATGCCGAAACCCGGCGAAATCAGTCTGGCCCATCACGGTGTATTATTTCTTGATGAATTTCCGGAATTCCGAAAAAACGCCCTGGAAGCTCTGCGTCAGCCCTTGGAAGACGGAACGGTCACGATTGCACGATCATCGGCGAGCGCGACTTATCCCGCGCGCTTCATGCTCCTGGCGGCGATGAATCCCTGCCCCTGCGGTTACTATGGCGATAAACTGAAAGCCTGCCGCTGTTCCATGACTCAGGTCCGGCAGTACCAGGCAAAGATATCCGGACCGCTTTTGGACAGAATCGATATCCACATTGAAGTGCCGGCCTTGCGCTACCGCGATCTTACCATCCAACGCGTAGCGGAATCGTCCGGGGAGATTCGGCGGCGGGTTACGCAGGCGAGGAGCCTGCAGCGTCAGCGTTTTGACGGATCGAATATCCTGGTAAATGCAAGGATGACGGAACGTCAGGTTAAGGTGTTTTGTCAAATCGATGAGGCATCTCAGGGACTTCTAGAGATGGCGATGGACCGCCTCGGTATGAGCGCCCGCACCTTTACCCGGATTCTCAAAGTGGCCCGGACGATCGCGGATCTGGATGGCGATGAAGGGATCTGTTCACGTCATGTCGCCGAGGCCATTCAGTACAGAAACCTTGATCGCAGGCTGATTTAGTGCTAATAAAACAAGCTTACCGGGGAGATATAATACTAATACGCGAAAGGGTGAGATGTTATGGAAATTATGGTTAATCCGGTTCCCGAAGAAAAAAGAAAAGCCAAACCGGCCGACGAAACGGCACTCGGTTTCGGTAAAATCTTTTCAGATCATATGTTTACGATGCGTTATCATCAGGGAAAGGGATGGTATGATCCGATCCTGGGCCCCTTTGGACCCCTGCAGCTGGAGCCGACAGCCCAGTGTCTCCATTATGGTCAGGAGATTTTCGAAGGCATGAAGGCCTACCGTGGCGATGACGGATCGATTTATCTTTTTCGCCCCTATGAGAATGCAAAGCGGATGAATGTATCAGCTCGTCGCATGTGCATGGCCGAAATCGACGAGTCTTTTTTTGTCGAGGCGGTCAAAAAGCTGGTTTTAATCGACCGGGACTGGATTCCCAAGACCAAGGGGGCGTCCATGTACATCCGGCCCGCCATGATAGCCACGGAAGCCGCGCTTGGTGTCCATCCGTCCGCGGAATTTCTGTTTTTTATCATCGTGGGACCGGTCGGCGCATACTACCCCGAGGGCTTCAATCCGACCAAAATCTACGTCAGTGAGGAATATGTGCGCTCTGCGCCCGGAGGCACGGGCGCCTGCAAGGCCGGCGGTAATTACGCCGCCAGTCTTTACGCCATGCGTCTGGCCAACGAGATGGGCTACACCCAGGTGCTGTGGCTTGATGCGGTGGAACGCCGATTTGTCGAAGAGGTGGGAACAAGCAACATCTTCTTTTTAATCGGTGACGAATTGGTGACGCCTCCCTTGGCCGGAACCATCCTACCGGGGGTCATGCGGAATTCGATTCTGAAGCTGGCCGCTTCCTGGAACATGAAGGTCGTGGAAAGACGTATCGACATCAATGAAGTGACCCAGGCGATCCAGGACGGCACACTGAAAGAGGTATTCGCCTCGGGAACCGCGGCGGTTGTCTCACCGGTGGGACATATCTATTATAAAGGCACGGAGTATGCCATCAACGGCGGCAAAACGGGGCCGTTGGCCGAAAAACTCTATAACGAGATCCTGAGTATTCAATACGGCCAGGCGACCGATCCCTTCGGCTGGCGGATAAAAATTGCTTGAGAGAAGGACCGGCATGTTGATTTCTGCATCGAAACGGACACTTGGTCATGCAATCCACAGAGATGTGGAGAAGCCTGTGGACAAGGCTGTGGATAAAGTCTCTAAGTCTATATCCGCTTCGATTTTCTACCTTATTGCATAGATTATGGGCAAGTAAAATACATAATAAATACAACTAATTATAATATATTACGCAATATCTGATGTTTATTCGAACTTGTCAAAAAACTTGACACGGCTGGCTGTTTTAAGACGGTCTGTGGTGTTTTTCGGTAAAGGGTAGGAAATGCAAAGAGATCAATCGAGGATATCCGGCTTGGCAGTGATTGTTTCGGTGCTGGTCGGTTTGCTTCTTCTTCTGGACGTACCGTGCCTATGGGCTGTGTCGCTGGACGATCTGCTGGCACGAATCGAGAAGCAGTACAACCGGACCACGGATTTTCAGGCGGATTTTATCCAGGAAACGACGCTCAAAAGCATGGGCAAGACGGAACGGGAACAGGGGCGTCTCTATTTCAAGAAGCCGAGGAAGATGCTCTGGCGCTATGAAAAGCCCAAAACGAAAACCCTCGTGGTCAACACCGAGAAATCCTGGTTATTTATTCCCGAAGATCAGGTTGCCTATGTTCAGCAAACGGATCGCCTGCTGCAGTCGACCGTAGCCGTTCGTCTTTTGTCCGGTTTCATCGGGATTAAGGACGATTTTCATGTGCAGTTTGCCGCAACCGATCAGGTTGACCGTAAAGGGAATTACCTCCTGAGGTTGATTCCCCGGGAACGTGGCGCCGGTTTTTCAAAAGCCCATATCGAGATCAGTGCATCGACGTACAACATTAATCGGGTCTGGTTTGAAGATCCATACGGCAATGTGACCCGTGTCACGTTATCCAACATTAAACTGAATCAGCAACTGAAGGACGAAAAATTCCTTTTCACACCACCGGCGGGCGTCGAAATCTTTTCTTTACCTTAAACCAGGACATCCCTTTTAAGGAGGGTATCCATGTCAACGATTACGATCGACAACCGTGACAGTATCCGGTCTCAGGAAGCGCTGAACTATGAATGGCTGGAAACAAACGGTACAGGCGGGTATGCCTCCAGTTCGATTCTCCAGTGTCATACGCGAAAGTACCATGGCTTGCTTGTCGCAAATCTGACCAAACCGTCCGGCCGCCATATCCTTGTTTCCAAAGTGGAGGATTCCTTAGAAATCGCCGGACGGGAGTCGTTTTTTGTGTCCCACCAGTATCCGGGTTATTTTTTTCCCGGGGGCCAGAAAATTCTGCAGCGTTTTGATAGCGTTATCTGTCCGAAGTTTATCTTTGAAATCGCAAATCAGACGCTGGAGAAAGAGATTATGATGATCCGGGGGACGGACGCTGTGGTGCTGAAATATCGCCTGCAGAAGGCCGATTCGTCGGGCGTTCTCCGTTTGAAACCTTTCCTGGCCTATCGCGGCATACACAGTCTTTCCTTGGAGAATTCCTACTTCCGCGGCGACATCACGGACATGCCCGAGGGTTACCGGATGGCGCCCTATGAGGGTATGCCGGCCCTGCATATCCAAGTGAGCGGTCCTTCCCGATTATTGCCACTGGGGGTTTGGTATAAGCGATTCGAATACGCGGAAGAAAAAGCGCGTGGCTATGATTGGCAGGAAGATCTCTATTGCCCCGGGATCATTGAGATTCCTTTTAATGAAACGAAGGAAATCTATGTCGGTTTCACCACGGATCCTTTTCCCGAGACGTTGAAAAAGATCTGGATGAAAGAACAGAAACGGCGCGCCTTTGCGGAAAAACGAAACAGTATTTTTGTAGAGTCATTCAAGGAAGACAGGGAAAATATCAAAAGTCTGATCACAGCGGCGGATCAACTCCTCATCCGGCCGCCGTCCGGCCGCTATGCTATTTTAGCCGGATATCACTGGTTTTATGAATGGGGGCGGGACACCCTGATTTCGTTGCCGGGTCTGACGTTTTGCCGTCGCTGTTTTCAGGAAGGACAGGAGATTCTGAAGAACTTTGGCGAGTTCGAGAAGTTCGGTCTGTTTCCCAATTTCTTCGCCGAGGATGAAAAAGAAAACGCCTTCAACACCGTTGACGCCTCTTTATGGTATTTCTGGGCCGTGCAGCAATATCTGAAATACGGCGGAGACGATCACTGGCTCCGTCAACACCTGTGGCCTGTGATGAAGCGGATTTTGAAACAGTTTATGGCCGGAACGATCTACGATATCCATATGGACGAACGCGGACTTCTCCATGCGGGAAGCGAGGGAACCCGTCTGACCTGGATGGACGCCGCGGTAAACGGTTTGCCGGTGACGCCCCGCTGGGGATACATGGTGGAGATTAACGCCCTGTGGTACAATGCCGTCTGCTTTACTCACGATCTGGCCCTGCGCTACAACGATCAGGAATTTGCCCTTGCAAATCTGATTCCCCAGATCCGCCGCTCTTTCCGGGAGACTTTCTGGATTGACCACGGTTCTTATCTGGGGGATGTATGCAGGCAGGGGGAACTCGATGAAGCGGTCAGGCCGAACCAGATCTTTGCCGTTTCCCTGCCTCACTCTCCTTTGGATCCCGCTGATTGGCCCGGTGTTGTCAACAAAGTGGAGCGTTTGCTTCTGACACCCTGCGGTCTGCGCACACTCGCGCCCGGAGATCCCGATTACCGGGGTCGCTATGAAGGTCTGATGACCGAAAGGGATGGGGCTTATCATCAGGGAACCGTCTGGCCCTGGCTTTGGGGTCATTTCGGAGAAGCGTACCTGCGGGTGCACCAAAATTCAAGAAAGGCCAAGCGTGTCCTGCAGAAACATATCAGGCTCTTCCTGAAAAGTCATTTGCCCCAGGCCGGGGTGGGCTGTGTATCGGAAGTGTTTGACGGAGATCCGCCGCACCGGCCCAACGGCTGCATTGCTCAGGCCTGGAGTACGGCGGAACTGATCCGGTTATTGACGTTGCTGAATGATATCCCTTGAGAAGGAGGGAATTCTCATGAAAGTTCTGATGTTTGGCTGGGAATTTCCGCCTTACATGAGCGGCGGTCTTGGTACGGCCTGCCTGGGCATGACACGGGCGTTGGTGGACAACAGCGTTGAGGTCCTCTTTGTCATGCCGGGTCAGCCACCCCTTCTCCCGGACCGGTTTGTCCGATTCATTGCACCTGAACCGCCAACAGCGCGGCAACATGCAGAACCCGCCCCCCTGGACGAAGAAACGACCGTGAGGCGCTTTCTTATCGATTCCCCGATCAATCCCTATCTGACGGTGTCCGGTTACCGGAATCGGCGTCAAACATTGAAAACGGGCATCTTATCCGATCTGGGGGCGTCCGGCGTTGCTTCTTTCGTACCTTATGGCTCTGATCTCTTCTCCGAGGTGGACCGGTATGCCCGGGCAGCGGCGTCCATTGCCGGTCGAGAAACATTCGATGTCATTCACAGCCACGACTGGATGACCGTCCCGGCGGCGATCCGGGCGCGGGAGGTGAGCGGCAAGTGTTGGATCTTTCATGTTCACTCTCTCGAACCGGACCGCAGCGGTGAGGGAATTAATCGGGGGATCTTTGACATGGAACGGTACGGTTTGACGGCTGCGGATCACATCATCGCTGTGAGCAATTATACCCGGAGGCGAATCATTGAGTACTACGGCATTCAACCGGACAAGATTACCGTGGTGCATAACGGCGTGATCGGCCATGACATGCCGGAGCTGGTTGCCGAATCCGGGAAGGCAGGAAAAGAAAAAAACGTTCTTTTTCTGGGGAGAATTACCTTTCAGAAAGGGCCGGATTATTTTATCGAAGCGGCGGCGGAAGTCCTGAAAAGGCTTCCGGATGTCACGTTTTTCATGGCCGGCAGCGGCGATATGATGACCGGTATGATCGAGAAAGTCGCCGAAATGGGTATCGGCAAGCATTTTCACTTTACGGGCTTTCTGCGTGGAGAAGAGGTGGCTCGCATTTTCCGGATGAGCGATCTGTATGTCATGCCGAGTGTTTCGGAGCCCTTCGGTATCTCGCCTCTGGAAGCGACCCGCTACGGTGTGCCTGTCATTCTGTCACGTCAGTCCGGCGTGGCGGAGATCCTTCACCATTGCCTTCTTGTTGATTTCTGGGATGTCCGGGATATGGCGGATAAAATGATGGCCTTGCTGTGTCGTAAACCCCTGGTCGAGGAATTAAAAGCACGAGCCCGGGAAGAACTGTTCCGGGCGGGCTGGAAAGAGGCGGCACGCAAAATCGAAGCCGTTTACACTCAGATGATTAACTAAGGAGCGCAAGGACATGCCCCATATCTGCATGTTTTTTCAGGTTCATCAGCCGCGACGTCTTCGGCGCTATACCATTTTCGACATCGATCGGCATCATGATTATGACAACGGTCGATTAAATACCCAGGTCCTCCGCAAAGTGTCGGAAAAATGCTATCTCCCGGCCAACCAACTGCTTCTCGATCTTCTGCGCCGCTATGAAGGGGATTTTCGGGTCTCCTTTTCCCTGACGGGAACATTGATTGACCAGTTGGAGATCCAGGAGCGGGAAGTCTTGGAAAGTTTCCAAAGATTAAACGAAACGGGTTACGTGGAATGGTTGAATGAAACATACGATCATTCCCTGGCCAGTCTCTATTCTCCGGGGGAATTCCGGGAACAGGTTTATCGCCATCGCGCAAAGATCGAGGCGCTTTTCGGGCAAAAGGCCGTCACATTCTGTAATACGGAAATGATCTATGATAATGCTATCGCCCAGGCGGCAGGGGAGATGGGGTATCAGGTCATGCTGACGGAAGGGGCCGATCAGGTGTTGGCCGGGCGGAATCCTCGTGTTGCCTGGCGGGCGGTATCCCGCCCGGATCTGACCGTTCTCCTGCGTGATTATCGGCTGTCGGATGACATTTCCTTTCGTTTTTCCGCAACGGACTGGTTCGAGTACCCCCTGACGGCAAAAAAATATGCCCGCTGGTTAAATCAGCACGGCGGATCGGCGGAGGTGATCAATCTTTTCATGGATTATGAAACCTTTGGTGAACACCAGTGGCTGGAGACGGGGATCTTCGATTTTCTCCGGGAATTGCCTGCGGAAATTCTGAAATGCCCTGATCTTGGTTTCCGGACACCATCTCAGATTATCCCGGAGCCCTCCTCGGTCGCCATGCTTGATGTAGAGGAAACGATTTCCTGGGCCGATTCAGAGCGGGATCTGACGGCCTGGACCGGAAACGGCATGCAAAGGGATGCGCTACAGTCACTTTATCAGATGGAAAAAAGGGTGAAAAAATCAGGTGACGAAGATGTATTGAAGACATGGCGAATGTTGCAGACATCGGATCATTTTTATTATATGTGTACGAAGTGGTTTGCCGACGGTGATGTGCATACCTACTTTAACCCTTGGGAATCGCCTTACGACGCCTATATCAGCTATATGAATATTTTGGACGATTTTGACCGCAATCTGCCTAAGTAAAGGAGAGCAATCTATGCCGGAACAGGGAAAAGGTTATCTTTTCGAAGTCAGTTGGGAGGTCTGTAACAAAGTCGGCGGTATTTATACGGTCATCACAAGCAAGATGCGGCAGGCCATTGCCGAGTATGGAGAAAATTACTTTCTTCTGGGGCCCGATTTGAAAACCAATATCGATTTCGAGGAGACCGAAGAAGACTGTTGGACGAGAATTCGCGAGACAACGGCCATGAAGGACATTGCCTGCCGTTTTGGTCGCTGGAAAATTCCCGGAGAACCAAAGGTCATCCTGGTGAGCGCAGGTAAAAAATACAATAAGGACCAACTCCTTTACACATTGTGGGAAGAGCATGGCGTTGATTCTATCGCCGGTGGCTGGGACTACATTGAACCGGTCATGTTCAGTTACGCCTGTGGCGAGGTGATTGAAACGGTTTATAATATTCTGATTCGTCCCCAGGAAGAACCGGCCGTCGCTCATTTTCATGAATGGATGTGCGGCGCGGGTCTTCTCTATTTGAAAGAAAAAACGCCCGAAATTGCAACGGTATTCACCACACACGCGACGATACTCGGCCGTTCCCTGGCCGGATCGGGGATGGACATCTATTCCGGCATGGACCGCATTTCCCCCCAGCGGGAGGCGAGTGCGCACAACATCACGGCGAAATATTCCATGGAGGCCGCATCGGCCAGAAACGCCGACTGTTTCACCACCGTTAGCGGGATTACGGCAACGGAAGTGCTGAATTTTCTGGGGCGTCAGCCCGACGTCATCACCCCGAACGGCTTGGATATTGAAAATATTCCCGATCTGTCCGAAAATCGGACACCGGCCCTGAAGGCCAGAGAAAAGCTTCTGGAAGGAGCTTCGCGTTTCCTGAGAAAAGATTTTCCCAAACAGACCAAAATCATGATTATCTCCGGCCGCTATGAATTCCACAACAAGGGGGGCGATGTCTTTCTGGATGCCCTGGCGCGGCTGGAGAAGGATCTGGATGAAAACGAGCCCATCCTGGTTTTTTTCGCCATGCTGGCCGGTCACACAGACTTGAATCCGCGTTTGCAGAGCGATCTTGCCAAAACCGATGCGGCAGGTGTTCCCATTGCCACCCATCGATTGAATTACGAGGCTTCTGATCCGATTCTTCAGACCTGCAATCGGGTGGGTTTCCGTAACGCTCCGCAAAATAAGGTCTTTGTCATTTTCATTCCCGCTTACCTGGACGGCTATGACGGCCTGATCAATATCTCCTATTATGAGGCCCTGTCTGGTTGCGATCTGGGTGTTTTTCCATCTTATTATGAACCATGGGGATACACACCCCTGGAAAGTGCGGCCTATGCCGTGCCGACAGTGACCACCGATCAGGCAGGATTTGGCGTCTGGGTTCAGCAAAACATCGGTGAAACGACAGGGGTGATTCTCCTGAATCGGAAAGGACGTTCTACGCCGGAAATCGAAGAAAATCTCTACTTTATTTTGCACCAGTTCATGTCTCAAGGCGACAAAAAGTTACGGGAACAGAGGAAAAATGCCCGTTATGTGGCGGAACAGGCCAGTTGGGAGCAGTTTTCCCGCTTTTATCTTGAAGCGTATGACAAGGCCATCGACAAGGCCCGGGAGCGGTCCCTGAAGATTACCGCGAAGGAAGCGGTGACGGAGGAGAAGTATACGTACGCCGGCGGTGTTTCGACACTGCCCCATTTCCGAAATTTTACCGCTGTGGCTCATCTGCCAAAAAAAATCAGGCGCTTGCGTGAACTGGCTTATAATATCTGGTGGGCTTGGAATCCGCGGGTTTTCGACCTCTTTGCGCCGCTGGATCCCAAGATGTGGAACGAAATGGCCAACAATCCCGTAAAAATGCTGGAGATGATTTCACCGGAAAAGCTGGAAGAAGCGGCGGAAAGCTCCTTTTATATGGGACGCTATCGGGAAATTTTCAGACACTATGACCAGTACATGGAGGATAAAAGCGTCCATAAAAAAATCCAATCCGCCCCTGAAATCAAGACCACTCACCCCATTGCCTATTTTTCCACCGAATACGGTCTTCACGAGACCCTGCCCATCTATTCCGGAGGTCTCGGAACCTTGTCGGGTGACCACATGAAAACGGCAAGCGATTTGAACATCCCCCTGGTCGGTGTCGGTCTTCTCTATAAAAACGGATACTTTCGCCAGATCATCGATCAGAATGGTATCCAGCTCGCCGAATACCCGGAAAACGATCTGACCAACATGCCGATCAAACAAATTCAAGATGATCTGGGCAACGAAGTCCAGATCTCCCTCGATTTGCCCGGGCGGACCCTTTACGCGAACATCTGGGAGATCAAGGTGGGACGCGTCAGCCTTTACCTCCTGAATACCGATATTCCCCGCAACACGGCCCAGGACCGGAGAATCACAGATCGCCTCTACGCCGCCGAACAGCGGACGAGAATCGAACAGGAAATCCTGCTGGGGATGGGGGGCGTGAAACTGCTTCGGAAACTGGGCTATAAACCGCGCGTTTATCATATCAACGAGGGCCATTCGGCTTTTCTGCTTTTAGAGAGGATTTCCTCGCTCATGATGGAAGAAGGGCTCTCTTTTGTCGAGGCGGCGGAAGTGGTCCGGGGGAGCAGCATCTTCACGACCCATACCCCGGTGGAGGCGGGCAATGAAAGATTCAGCAAGGAATTAATGGAACATTACTTTTCCGGTTATGTGAGAAAAACCGGAATATCCTGGTCCCAGTTCTGGGAATTGGGCCGGAAGGATCTGGGGGACGACAAGCCGTTTTTCATGACGATTCTGGCTCTGAAATTGACCCACATGAGCAATGCCGTCAGCGCCATTCACGGTCAGATTTCCCGGCATATGTGGAAGGACGTCTGGAAAGGGTTTCATGACACGGATATTCCGATCGGCCATGTCACCAATGGCGTTCATACCATGACTTATATTGCCCCCCGGATGCGGGAACTGCTTGATAACTTCCTGGGGCTTGACTGGGACCGGAACCTGACGGATTTGGATCGCTGGCGTAAGGTTGAAGACATACCGGACAGCCTGCTCTGGCGGACGCGTTACGAAGTCAAACAGCGCTCCATCAATTTTCTCCGGGATCAGATTTCGCGGCAATATGCCGAATATGGTTTTTCCAAAACCTGGCAGGAAGAGATCTTCTCCCGAATCAATCCCGCCGCCCTCATGATCGGCTTCGCGCGCCGCTTTGCCCCCTATAAGCGAGCGGATATGCTGTTTTCGGATCTGGATCGCCTGGATCGTATTCTGAATCATAAAACCCGACCGGTCCATATCGTTTTCTCGGGGAAGGCCCATCCCAATGATGACATGGGAAAAAGTCTCGTCAAGAAAGTTATCGATATCTGTCGGGATGAACGGTTCCGGGGCAAGATATTTTTTATCGAGGACTACAGTATCCGGGTTGCGAGACACATGGTTCAGGGCGTTGATCTTTGGCTCAACACACCTCGCCGGCCTTATGAGGCCAGCGGGACCAGCGGTCAGAAAGTCACGGCCAACGGGGTGTTGAACCTCAGTATCGCCGACGGCTGGTGGCCTGAAGGTTATAACGGGAGCAACGGCTGGACCATCGGACCCCTGGTTACCGATTACGCCGAAGAAGTGCCCAACGCCGACGAAGAAGACTGTCAGTCTCTGTACAATCTGCTCGAAAACGTCATTATCCCCATGTTCTACGATCGGGATATGTCGGGCTTGCCAATTAAATGGATCGAAACGATCAAACAGGCCATGATGACATTGACCCCGAAGTTCAACACGGAAAGGATGCTGATCGATTACTTCAATACCATGTACCTGCCGACCGCCAAAAGGGCCAAGGAGCTTACCCAGGATTCTTATGCCCTGACCAAGGAATTGGCGCTATGGAAAAGCACCCTGCCCATGCGCTTTGCATCGCTGCGGATGATCGATTTTGCCGTCGAGGGGTTTCACGGGGATATGATTCACGTCGACGAGCCCCTGTCCCTCACGGTCCATGTCGATGCCGGAAAGATGAATCCGGAAGAAATCTTTGTCGAGATGATCATCGGCAAGAAGGGCAAAGACGGTCTGCTGTCGGATATGGCGTGCGTGCCGCTGGCACTGCAAAGCGGGTCGGAACCCAATCTGCTCACGTTCTTTGTGGAATACACTGTCAGAAGCAACGGACCCTACAGCTATGGCGTCCGGGTCATGCCTTATCATCCCCGTCTGTCGTCGAAGGTGGAGCCGGGTCTCGTTTTCTGGGGGTAGGGCAGTAAACGAAAAAAACAGGGAATGTGTGGAAAAGGCTCGCTGCATTGTTTGAAGCGGGCCTTTATTTTCGACCGATCAGCCAGAAGATGAGTGTCAGGATGAGGCTGATCAGGAGACTTGTGGCCAGGGGAAAATAGAAGGAAACATGCTTTCCCTTGAAATAGAAGTCCCCCGGCAATCGTCCCAGCCAGGGCGTTTTACCGGAGACCAGCAGGACCAATCCCAAAACGGTGATGACGATCCCCACCAGGATGAGGAATTTGCCCAACTGGGGAAGCAATGGCATTATTGCGTCTCCTTCGTCCACTGAAAAGGGTTGGGGGCATTGAAGTCGGGACAGAGGTTCCGGTCGTCGACTTCCTGCACAAAGATCTGCTCAAAACCCATATCGAGGGCCCGATTAACCACCTCGTCGTACTCCTGGCGGGTGATCCGTCTGCCCAGAAATGGATCGTCCTTGACCAGCGCCGTTGGCGTGTACTGTGACATGAGACTCAGCGGGATGTCGAGAGACAGATGATCCCGGATCAGTTCCAGCACCTGGAAGCTGTTTTCAAGACGTCCGGGAAGGATCAGGTGGCGTATGATCATTCCCCGGGTCGCCACATCATCTCCGTCCATTTCCAGTCCCGGGCCGACCTGATTGATCATTTCCCGGATCGACTGAAGAGCAAAAGGGATATAATTTCGAACACCGGAGCAATGGAAGGCGTTTTCCTCATTTCCATATTTGAAATCGGGTAGATAGATATCCACCATACCGTCCAGCAGCCGAATCACCTCGGGATTTTCATACCCGCTGCAGTTATAAACCAACGGTAGGTTAAGTCCAGCCTCCCAGGCAAGCTGCAGCGCGTCGATCAACGGTGGTAACTGAGGGGTTGGGGTTACGGCCTCGATGTTATGGCAGCCCTGATCCTGCAGGCTCATCATGCGTCGGGCCAGTTCTTCCGGTGTCAGATTTTCACCGGAGCTTTGATGGCTGATCTGAAAATTCTGACAGAACCGGCAGCGGAGATTGCAGGAGGATAGAAAAAGCGTACCGGCACCCCGGGTTCCGGACAGGGGAGGTTCTTCTCCATGGTGGGGGAGTGCACGCGCCAAGGTAATCCCGCTGCCCAGGCCACAGATGCCTTTTTCGCCCTTGATCCGGTTGACGCCGCAATGGCGGGGGCAGAGACGACAAGATGATAAATAATTATTCAAGGGGTTCATTTCCGTAATCGCTTCGAAATCTTGCGGCATTTTTATACCCTGCCTTTCATGTTTGTGTGCCGGTCAATCATGTCAATCCAGGGGAAGGACCATGCTGCGAATCCGGCCGCTGTCCACACGTTCCATAAACTCTTCCCCCAGATGGGCCGACATTTCGACAGCCTTCCACCAGTTGCGGATTCTTTGGGCCTGGTCATCCACGTAGGTAATAAAATCCGTCCGGTCCGGAATTTTCCCATCGGGAAGCGCGGAGACGAATGTCGGCGTGGGATAGACCATAAGGACATTGTCCAGCAGACGGGCCGGTGACCGGCGTGATTTCAGGTTCTTATCCATCCAGACGGGTTTGACCTGT
>ERZ795054.1011-NODE-1011-length-29148-cov-5.588011_pt1 | contig 29148 bp, 19 predicted proteins | sample MGYA00375138_ERZ795054 | MGnify/ENA primary metagenome ERZ795054 (study PRJEB30183, sample SAMN05720215) | anaerobic digester metagenome | isolation source: active sludge of municipal wastewater-treating anaerobic digesters | place: USA | collected 2014-12-23 ... | reverse complement strand
CTCAATAGCTTCCTGCCGCCTTTGCAATATCAGTTCATCCAGAAGCTGCGACATGTTTTCGTAATACTTCGGATTTATTGGTCTTTCATCATGGATTACTTTCCGCAGGTTGTTCTCAATGGTTTCAGCAACTGCCTGTCTGTTTTTCCGGATATTATCAGGAAGTTTGTCCAATGCTTTCTCCCCACGTTCCACAATAAGTTCAACAAGCGACATATCGTCAAACGCAGATATCACCTTACTTTCTTCTGCACTTATATATGTGTCTATCAGATGGCGCATAGCCGGTTCATATGCTTTTAAATCAATATAATCGCCACTTGCCAGTTTCACTTCGGCTCTGACATTCTCGTAATGCTTTACTTCGGATACAATTTTATCAACTTCAGGCAAAGTATATCCTGCCTGTTCCATTTCATTAGCTATTGCTGCATATGCACGAACCAGATGAGAAACCTGCTTATATAGTGCAAGCCGTTTGGGTTCGTTCTTTTTAACCTCATCATTATCCCCGGTATTTCCCCCGCAGAAATACTTTATATACGCTAAGGTATCTTTGGGTTGTTTAACCGGTTCACAAAGAGTCCGAATGCTTTCAAGCGCATTATCCAGTACCTCTTTTGCCTTATGAAGGCGGTCTGACAATAATCCCGCTACATCTTCCTTGTCATAACCTTCAAGTGCTCCGGATGTATAATCAGTCACAGATGCTTCAAGACTCCTGAACAGGTCTTTATAATCGATTATGTAACCATAATCTTTATCATCGCCATCAAGACGGTTTACACGGCAGATTGCCTGAAACAGACCATGGTCTTGCATCTTCTTGTCAATATACAGGAATGTTGCCGATGGTGCGTCAAAGCCGGTCAGAAGCTTATCAACCACAATCAGCAGCTTCATCTGTGCCGGTTCATTGACAAACATTTTCTTTACTTCATCTTCAAACACTTCGGGTGTTTTCCCGTTCAGCATCTTTTGATAAACTTCATACTTTTTCAGTTTATCGGTTACACTTTCTTCATCTACACTTTCACCACGGATATCTGAAATTGACGGCACATAGGATGTGACGATTGCACATTTCTTTAAACCTGAGTTCTGGAATAATTCAAAATATTTACAGGCTTCATAAATGCTTCCTGATACAAGCATGGCATTACCATGACCACTTTCCAACCTGTCTTTGGTCTCCATATCAAGCATTATGTCTGCCACAATCTTTTCAAGCCGGGACTGGGAACTCAGAACGGTTTGCATTGTACCCCATCTCAGCTTTAACTGCATTTTTGCGTATTCAGTCAGTCGTTTGGTCTTAGCTTCAAACCATTTATCAATTTTATCCTGTGATGTAATGTTCTGGTCGACATCCCTTGCTTCATACCTTAAATCAAGAACAACCTTATCCTTAACAGCCTCATCAAATTTATAGGTGTGAATATAACTTCCGAATATTTCAATGCTCCTTTGTTTATCCACCTTCAATAAAGGAGTTCCGGTGAAACCGATGAAGATAGCATTCGGCAATATCTTTTTCATTGCTTTATGAAGCTCCCCGGACTGTGTACGGTGACACTCATCAACGTAAACATAGATATCTCCCTTGGCACTGAAGTCTTTCGGCAGAAATTTTGACAAGTCTTCAATGAATCCTTCATAATCGGCTTCTTCTTTGTTCCCGAATTTGTGAATAAGCGAACACATCAGCCATGGAAGCGAAACATTAAGCTTTTCTACCAAATCCCTTCCACTTGTTGTGCGATGAATCTGTTCATCCACACCCTTGAACACTTTTTCTATCTGTTTATCAAGCTCGTCACGGTCAGTTATAATCAGTACACGGGCATCGGGGACATTCTCCCTTATCCATTTGGTCAGCCAGACCATTATCATACTTTTGCCGCTACCCTGAGTATGCCAGATTATTCCACCTTCCCTTTCCCTGACCCTTTTTTGTGCCGCTTTAACCCCGAAATATTGATTGTGGCGACAGATTTTCTTCATACCGGCATCAAATACTATAAAGTCATGAATCAGTTCCAGAAAACGTTCTTTGCGGCACATTTGTAAAAGATGCCTGTCAAGCAGGTTTTCGACATCGCTCTCTTCCTTCCATTTCAGGAAATATTTTTCAGGTGTATTGATTACACCATAACGTAAACCTTCTGTGTCATTTCCAGCCATTATCAGTTGTACAGTGGCAAAGAACGGCATTATGAACATCGATTTCTGGTTGCCAAGATTCTGGCGGATGCTTTCAGAAACAGATACAGTGCTTCGTTTCAGTTCAAGGACTCCCAGAGCAATGCCATTGACGTACAAAACTATATCTGGTCTTTTCTTGTTTTCACCTTTGATGGAGACTTCTTCAGCAAATGCAAAATGATTTTCCAATGGATTCTTCCAGTCAATCAACCAGACAGTTTGAGTATTTTCTCCTGCACTTTCCCTGACCTTTGCTCCGTAACGCAGTATGGTATAAACGTCTTTATTGATGCTGTAAAGATTCTTGTTCTGGACATCGGCTGCTTTCCTTATTTCATTGATAGCTTTTGTTATCAGTGTATCATTGTAACCTTTTTCAACAAGGAATTTTCTGAGGTAACCTTCCTCGATATTACTGTTGCCAATCCGGTCATACCAGTTGCCCAAATACTCATAACCGAGTTTGCTTTTATCTGAAAATAAAGCGATAATGCGGTCTTGAGTTATCCGTTCTATATCACCTACGGGACTCATAATAATCTGATTTTACCAGTTAAAAGTGTCTGCATCATGGCATGTTTAGTCATTCTGTATTTAAGTAATTTTTCTTGTAAGATTTCGATTTCAGTTTCAAAGTCTGTAAGAATTCTTGCAATGGCTTTTTGTTCTTCTAAATGTGGTGGTAAGTAAACTTCAAATCTCTGGAAATTTGGCAATCTTAACGAATCAACTGTAGCTTTAACAGTATTTTTCATTGCGTGTGCATTGAAATTTTGAAGCATGAAATAATATACGTATTTAACACATATGTTCTTGTCAAAATTGCTGATTTTATAGACCCTTTGATGGTAATCAAACTTTCCATTAATATAATGGTAAATACTACCAATATTACCTTCTCCGGGAATTAATATTGCTTCACCGTCAAAGGAGTAAGAATTTATTCTTTCAACAGTTTGAGACCGAACAAAAAACGGATAAATACCGTGCTCAATTTTATCATCGTTGTTTTTCTTTCCTGTCTTAATATCAGCCATATCTCCCAGCAATTTACTTTTCCAATTTCCTTCAAATCCACTCAATCTCATTTTACCAGATAGCAATTCCTGCATAGCCCCTTGCCTGATGTTTCGTTTCTTTACAATGAGTTCTTCAAGATTTTCAATCAGTGCATCAGCATCTGAAAGGGCAGTGGCAATGGCTGTTTGTTCGGATTTGATGTGGGGAACAGCAAGCAATGTCTCTCCAAATAAAGTTTTATTAACTATTGGGACTGCTTGTTCACCAGCAATTGATTTTATTCTTGGAGAAATATAATCCAGAGCATAAAATATGAAGTCATAAGAATACTTAGAAGATGGTAATACGGCATTTATTTGTTGATTTGATGTTAATTCCTGATGTGCCATTCCAGATTTGCCGATAGTTGAACCTATACATGTAAATAGGATACTGTTTTTGGGAAATTTTCTGGAAATTGAAAATCCTTTCCTCGATAACTTTTTTTCAGTTTGTGTAATCCATTTACCTTTTCCCAAATCCGCAGGACTAACGAAGAGGAATTCATCACCATAATTAGACGGGTCATTAGTTGGTGGAGTGTTACCTGTCGCTATAACCGAAATCTCACATAATTTCTTCACTTCCCAATCAACTGGAATGACCCCAGTTTCTGATTCTTTATATTGAATGTCTGTTAATCCCATTTTATCTTATTTAGTTGGCTTTGCAGCTCCTTTAGTTTTTCAATAAGTTCAAAGAATGGAAGTGCTTAACCATAAATCATGTTTTCCTTCATTTGGTTGTAGTCGGGTTGTTTTAAACCAGATAATTGTTGTGCCGTCAGGCACATAACGTCGGTAGAAAAATCATTATTTGAAATTCTTCCGTCCCGGACGGGTCGGAACATTTTTCCCCCATTGTATATTTCTACCAACCTTCCGTCCCCGACGGGATATGATTGAACCACATTCAAAAATATCTTTTCTGCAATATCCATTAGTACTAATCAATTGCCTTGAATATGTATCTCTCTTCAAAGTCAACTTCAAATTCGTCCAGAAGCGAAGTGTACTCGGTGATGAATGATCTGCTCCTATGATGTTCTTCTTGATTCATTATATATGGAATGATCTGATCCAAATCTTTTTTACTGTAAGAAAATGCTCCATATCCTTCCTGCCAGGAAAATTTTCCTGCAACAAACCTATTGCTGTTTATCCATTTTGATGAATCTCCTTTAATATCCTGCATAAGATCTGATAAAGACTGCGCCGGTCTCATACCAAACAGAATATGAAGATGATCCGGCATACCGTTTATGGCAAGCATTTTGTGTCCATTGTTCTGAACGATTCCTGTAATATATTGATAAAGCCTCTCTCTCCATTTTTCAGATATAAGTGAGATCCGGTTCTGCACTGAAAAAACTGCATGGATGTGGATCTGGGTATATGTGTTTGCCATATCGGGTAATTTTATCGATGTTCTTCTAATTTCCCTGTGCCGTCAGGCACAACAGGTTGGTAGAAAAGGGGTTGGAATGTCTTCTTCCGTCCCGTCCGGGACGGAACATTTTTCCCTCATTGTATGTTTCTACCAACCTTCTGTCCCTGACGGGACATTACAAGTTGTCTTATCCATTCCGGTGCAATTTTCATATCATGCTGCAGGTGATAAGGCTTCTCCTGTTTTAACAGTTCCTTTATTTTGTGTAGTTCATAATCAGTGACTTTATCCTTACCTATGGTTTTAAGTGCCTGAATGACCAACTTACTGATATCGCCAATTGCAGAAAGGTTTCTTGCACTTGCCCGTTTGAAGTTTATGGTTTGTTTGCCAACTTTTACTTTCCTTGGGGTGCTGTCAGTATAATAAACCACATTCATCGGCACTTGTGTGGTAAGTCCCAGCTTATACATAGCATAACTGCCGGTTGGTACGATTCTGGCTTTGTCACGTTTCCGGATGGCTTCTGCAATGTCTTCAATACCGGGCAGGACAATTCCCAGTACTTTATCTTTAACAGGGCGGACATAAATACCTTTAGCAACCCGATGCAATTCTCCTGATTTTACAAGCCGCTCCATTGCTTTTCCTACTGCTTTTGCATTACCAAAAGCGACAAAATCATCTATAAAGAATAGCGAACCCCCCTTGGCTTTCTTTATTTTTACAAGTATCTGGTCATCAATGCTTATCATAGCATAAGGATTGGAATTATGTCGCAATTTATGTAAATAATTGCGACAAAAATCAATTGAATCCCATTTTCTTTAAATGTTCCTGAACTTTCTTCTCATATTCATCAACTCTGGCGGAGATATCTGATAAAGTGCTTTGATATCGTTCTGCAAGCTCTTTTATCCGTTGTGCAAGTCTCTGACTGACACGTTCCACTTCATTTTTAATTTCTCCGTTAATGCTTGTTATCCATTTATCATTAATCACAAGGTCTTTTATCTCATCAGTGGTCAACGATTTATATCTTGCAAGCAGAATTTTGTCCAGTTCTTCTTCCGCTTCTTTTACCTTTTTCCCCAAGTCAGCTTCCTTATCAAACAGCTTCTGATATTTTTCCAATAAATCCACTTCGTCTGCGTAGTCATTGTCTCCCCTGATTTCTTTCAGACGTTTATGCACACTGGCTTTGGTTATTTTATCCTTTTCGGTTTTTGCTTCTGACAACAATCCATCCTCACCGCCATGTTCCTCTTCAAGTTCTGCCATTTGTTGCTTTATCGCTTCACGGTCAGCTTCAAGTTGTTCAGTTTTTTGTTGCTGTGTTCTGTAAAATTTATTAATCACCAGATATTTTGGCAACAAGTCGCAGTCCCATGATTTCTTTTTCCCATTCATCGATGGTATTGCCTTCCAACCTTCATCGGCAATCTGGTAAACATCATCCTGCATGGTATTCATCCAGTAGTTCATTAAACACTGGTAGATATCATATTTGTCAATCAAAGGAATGTCTGAAAACTTCTGCAGCAAGTCTTCTGCCAGATACCAGATGGTTTCTTTCGGCTTCACACCTGCATCTATTTTATTCAGATAAGGCAGGTGCTTATCTCCCCATGAATTCAGAACATCTTCGACCTTTTCTGAATAAGACTTAAAATCAGGATGCTCGAATATTGTCTTTTTTATCAGAGAAGGTTCAACCTTTAAAACATAAAATCCATCTCGTGTTCCCGCTTTAAAAAGTTCTGTTTTCAGGGATGGAAATGCCTGCCAGTAGCTGTCAAGGTCATTCACATCTTTTTCCGGAATTCCACCATGAAGATGTGCTTCGATATTATGAATATCTTCCTCTTCCTGACTGTCAATATATCTTGGAATGTTAAGATTGAAATCATTTTTCGGGTCGCTGATTTCATTATAAGAAACCATACGGCTGTATTTGGGAGTCTTCAACTGGTTGTTGAATACGTCAACGATTTTATGAATATCCTGTTCCCTCAGCCGGTTCTTGTTGCCGTCTTTCATGAATCCTTTGCTTGCATCAATCATGAAGATTCCTTTTCGGTTGGCAGCGTTTTCTTTGTCCAGAACAATTATACAGGCAGGGATACCTGTGCCGTAAAAAAGGTTGGTCGGCAAACCAATAATACCTTTTATGTACCCCTTTTTAACTATGTTTTTACGTATTTCAGCTTCAGCACCACCCCGGAAAAGAACACCGTGTGGAAGGATGATAGCTCCTTTCCCGGTGCTTTTCATTGAACGTATCATGTGCAGTAAAAAGGTATAATCACCGTTCTTTTTGGGTGGTATGCCATCAGCAAACCTTTCATATTCATCATTTGCCGGGTCAAATCCATTACTCCATGCTTTTGTGGAAAAAGGTGGATTGGCTACGCAGAAATCAAACGTTTTTAATTTCCCGTCCGGATTTTTAAAATATGGTTTCGATAAGGTGTTATCCTGCCAAATCATAGCTGAAGGAGTATCATGAAGATACATGTTCATTTTTGCCAATGCCGCAGTCGCATTGTCCATTTCCTGCCCATATATACTTATACCACGGACTGTTTCACTGGCAGCTTTAAGGAGTAAAGAGCCGCTTCCGCACGTCATGTCATAGATAGTCTGGCCTTGGCTCTTAGCTTTGCTGATGCCAATAACTTTTGCCATGACCCGTGATACTTCAGCAGGGGTATAAAACTGACCTTTGCTTTTTCCTGATTCAGTGGCAAAATTTCGCATCAGGTACTCGTAAGCATCACCCAGAAGGTCATCACCCTCTGCCCTGTTCTTGCTGAAGTTCAGGCTGGGGTGTTCAAAAATGCTTATCAGGTTTGAGAGCCGGTCTTGTTTGTCTTTTCCTTTGCCGAGTTTGTCATCGTCATCGAAATCAGCGACATCAATTACACCCTTCAATTCGTTTGCTTCGGCAAGATTGGCTATGATTGTGTTGATTCCATCGCCAATATCCTTCTGCCCTTTTAAGGCAACCATGTCACGGAAACTTCCACCTTTTGGTATTTCAATCAATGCATCATCCCGACCTTCATATTTATCAGATACGTACTTAACAAATAACAACACCAGCACATAATCTTTGTACTGTGAAGCATCCATGCTTCCACGTAATTCATCACAACTCTTCCAGAGAGAAGAATAGAGTTCACTTTTTTTAATTGCCATTTAATAAGATATTAATTCCGTAATCGAAGCATTAAAATAAGGATTGTTTATCAATTTGTTCGGTTAAAAATACTGGATTCATGTCCCAATTTTTATGCTTTGTGTCAATATTAAAATACAAACTTAAAGTAATTTTTTACCTTAGAAAAGTGATTTATTATTAATTTTGAAGTAAATAATTACCAATATGTCAGCAATTGATTTGAAGCAGAACTTTACACGGATTCTCAGGACTCTGGAAGGACAAGGGATGAAAACAACTAACATTGCGAAATCAATGGGATATACGACAACATCCCAATTGCACAGCATATTAGACGGAGATAGTCTTGTTTCCACAAAAGCAATCATCAGCATGATTGAAAATTTAAACGTTAACCCCAACTACCTGTTTCTTGGCAAGGGTAATATGTTTTTAACTGACGATGATGAAGTGGAAGAACTCCGTAAGAAGATTCATGAATTGGAGCACAATCACAGCGAAGCAGTTAAGACAGTTTTTGCATTAAACGAAATAATTCAGAAGCTCGAAAAAAGAAATGCTGATTTAATTGACCTGACCAGTGCCGCCATAAAATATCACAAAGGACAAAAGCAGGATGAATCTGAAAACATAACAGACAGTGGCTTTGTTGACAATCGTCAAGAACTTATGAAAAAACTTCGTATGACAGGCGTGGATGATGTTTTAAAGCAAGGGGAAAAAGAGGAAGAAATTCAACAATCACAAAAAAAGTCAAAAAAGTAAATTGTTACTTAAAAAGGGATTACACAGTCGTAAAAAGTAAATAATTACTTTGGATATTTGTCCCATCCGTCCCAATATTTGTCCCACAACAAAAAAACCCCATTGATAATCAAGGGGTTTTAGTGGGGTTGAGGTCGGTGGCGGATTCGAACCGCCGTAAACGGTTTTGCAGACCGCGACCTAGCCACTCGGTAAACCGACCATACTATAACCACTGCAAAATTAGTGAATTTTTAAATACTTCCTACTGTATTTTTCAATATGCCTGCCCTTCAGATAATAAATAACAGAACTAATAATAAACTGTAACTTACCATCTGTAATCTCCCTTTATCGAATCGATAAACCTCCTTATATTTTCAGAGTCTGCCCCGTCCTCTGCAAACATTTTTATAAATGAACTGCCTATAATTGCTCCATTAGCTGCCTTGCAGGCTTCATCGAATGATCCTGAATCTGAAATCCCGAATCCTATAAGCAAAGGATTTGACAGATTCATCTCCTTAATTCTCCGGAAATAAGTTTTCTGATCTTCAGAAAATCCTCCCTTAATACCCGTTGTTGAAGATGAAGATACCATGTAAATAAAACCCCTGCTGATACTGTCGATCATCTTTATCCGTTCCGGCTCCGTTTGAGGGGTGATAAGCAAAATATTATAGATCCCGTATTTTTCAAATAGTCCCGAATATTTTTCAACATAAATATCCGGAGGAAGATCGGGCAATATAACTCCGTCAATTCCGGTAGCGGCACATTTATTACAGAAATTATCCATTCCGAACTTCAATACAGGATTAAGATATCCCATCAGCAACAAGGGAATTGTTACGGTTTTTCGTATATCGGCTAACTGATCAAAAAGTAATTTAACACTCATTCCGTTTTTCAGAGCCGTTTCACTGCTTCTCTGTATCAAAGGGCCATCAGCCAGCGGATCGGAAAAAGGCATACCGATCTCGATCATATCCGTACCCGAGTCGGCGAGAAATTTTATTATCTCAGTGGTTGAATCGATCAGCGGGTATCCTGCCGTGAAGAATATCGAAAGTACATTATTCTTCTTTGTATGAAAAAGCTTATCAATCCGATTCATAATTGTCAGATGTTAAAAATGGGAAATATGTTTAAAGATTCCTTTCATCCATGTATTTCATATATGCTGCCATATCCTTATCACCGCGACCGGAGAGGATTACAACAACCGTATCGTCGGGTTTGAATTCTAACTTGCCCAGGGCTGCGAGTGCATGAGCCGGTTCGAGTGCCGGTATTATTCCTTCGAGCCGTGTCAGAAGAAAAGCTGCTTCAAGAGCTTCATTATCGGTTGCAGAGCTGAACTGCACCCTGCGTGTTTTGTGAAGCCATGCAAACATTGGACCTATTCCGGGATAATCAAGACCTGCTGAAACGGAATAGGGTTCAGTTATCTGGCCATCGTCATTTTGCATCAGTATAGTTTTGCTGCCGTGAATAATGCCCGGGGAACCTTTTGCTATCGTTGCTGCCGTTTCACCGGATTCAATTCCTTTACCGGCTGCTTCAACTGCAACTAACCTCACATTTTCATCGTTCAGGTAATGATAAAATGATCCGGAGGCATTGCTTCCGCCACCCACGCACGCTATAATATAATCGGGATATTCCCTGCCGGTTTTTTCCCTGAGCTGCCACCTGAGTTCCTCACTTATTACTGACTGAAGCCGGGCAACAAGATCGGGATAAGGATGCGGACCGACAACTGATCCTATTATGTAATGAGTATCTGAAGGATTATTGATCCAATCTCTTATGGCTTCATTTGTTGCATCCTTAAGAGTCATATTCCCGCTCGTGACAGGGATAACTTCAGCTCCAAGCATTTTCATACGCAGAACATTGGGTGCCTGCCGGTCAACATCAAGCTTACCCATGTAAACAACACATTTCATTCCCATCAGGGCGCAGACAGTAGCTGCGGCAACCCCGTGCTGACCGGCTCCCGTTTCGGCAATAATACGCGATTTCCCGAGCTTTTTTGCTATGAGTATCTGCCCGATAGTGTTATTGATTTTATGAGCCCCGGTATGATTAAGATCTTCACGCTTAAGATAAACATGTGCAGAATACCGACCTGAAAGACGTCGTGCATAATATAACGGCGATGGTCTGCCCGCATATTCGCTGAGAAGCGAGGAAAATTCATTCCTGAAATCCTCGCTTTCAATAATATTCAGATAGTTATCCCTGAGTTCCTGAATATTTGCCTGCATCATCTCGGGGATATATGCCCCGCCAAATTCACCATAATACCCCCGTTCGTCAACATAATAATTCATATTCTTTTATCCTTTAATTTCTTTTATAAAATCTTTAACTTTATTAATATTCTTTATCCCGGGCCTGTTTTCAAATTGACTGTTTATATCCACTGCAAAGAAGTTTCGATGTCTTATCTGTCTTAAGACTGAAGCATCTTCCGGTTCGATCCCTCCTCCGAGAAAAAACGATTTGCCAAAATGGTATTCATAAATTTTCATCCAGTCGAATTTGAGGCCGCTGCCTCCATGGATACGGGTTTTAGCGTCGAACAAAAAATATTCACATGAATCCATATATTTTTCAAGTTTCGAAAAACTGAAACCGGAATCTATACCAAATGCTTTAATAATACTTAGTCCGGACTTATTGAGCGACCTGCAATATTCGGCAGTTTCATTACCATGAAGCTGTACCATGTCTAACCCGTAAAGGTTTACGGTATTGATGATCACTGAAAGTTCTTCGTTGACAAAGACACCCGTTTTCAGAATCACGGGAGGAATTTTGCTGAAAAGAGATTCATCGGGTTTATTGCCAACAAAACGTATTGATCGCGGATAGAAAATAAAACCCATGAAATCAGGATTTGTCCCGGCAATCTCCTGTACATTAAAGGGATCGGTCAATCCGCAAACCTTGATCTTAAGCATAGTCACATGAAATTTCTCTGACAAAATCAGAAAATGATGCAACCGGATCATTTGAAGCCATAAACAGTTCTCCGATCAGGAATCCGTCGTACCCGTTTTGCCGCAGATACTTTACAGTTGACGGCAACAATATTCCGCTCTCCGAAATCTTACAGAATTCTCCGGGTATCATATCAACCATTTCAACTGATAAATTTATATCTGTATTAAATGTCTTTAAATCACGGTTATTGACACCAATAATATCGATATGCTCATTTATTGCTTCAAGTTCAGATGCGGAGTGTACTTCGAGGATGACTTCCATCCCCAGCGAGCGGGAGAGACTTGCAAACCTTGAAACTTCACTTTTTTTCAGTGCGGCAGCAATAAGCAGAATAACATCCGCACCGGCAGCTTTTGACTCAACCACCTGAAATTCGTCGATTATGAAATCTTTCCTCAGAATAGGTATTGAATTATGATCGCGCACAAGTAAAAGGTCGTCAACAGAGCCACCAAAAAATTTTTTGTCGGTAAGTACTGATAAGCCGGATGCCCCTTCGCGTGAATACCCCGTTGTCACGTCTTGTACATTAACTCCGGAATTAATTATCCCTTTTGAGGGTGACATTCTTTTGAATTCAGCAATAATGCCTGATCTCTCGCGATCCGACAAAGATTCTGAAAGAGATACGGGCTGCAGGGGAAAATGCCTGCTTTTTTCAAGATCTTTCAGAGTAACATATTTTTTAAGCTCTGCCACTTCTTTTATCTTATTGGCAATTATCTTTTCAAGAATTGTCATGGTTGCATTTCTATAAGCATTTTAAACGATCTGAGCGCTTTTCCTCCAGAAAGCGAATCTTCGGCTATTTCTTTACATTCTTCAAACGATTTTAAAGAATCATAACATTTAATTGCCAGCTGTGAATTAACAATAACTACATTATTCCGGGCAGTTGTTCCTTTGCCTTCGAGAATATCCATAAATATTCCGGCAGCCTCATCTACAGTTTTGCCTCCAGTAAGATCGGAAGGATTGACTCTTTCATAATGCAACATCTCGGGACTGATGACCTGTTCCGCTCCGTCCAGAATATATTTAAAGCTGTCGGTAAGGGATACCTCATCATATCCGTCAAGGCTATGGATGATTGTATATTTCGCGTCAGACATCTGGTAAAGATAATTATACAATCGGGCGAGTTCCAGGCTATAAACGCCAATCATCTGTTTACGCGGGGAAGAAGGATTTGCAATCGGACCGAGCATATTGAAAAAAGTCTTTACTTTCAGAGCTTTGCGTATCGGGGCAACAGTCTTCATTGCAGGATTGAAAAGCGGTGCATGTAAGAAGCAAACACCCGATTTGTCGATTTCTTTTTTTAGTTTATCCTCGTCAGCAGAGAATTTATACCCGTAATGCTGGAGAATATTCGATGAACCGCAAGCTGAAGTTACTGCATAGTTCCCATGTTTGGCCACTTTGATACCTGCACCGGCAAGAACAAAGGTGGTAAGTGTGGAAATATTGAAAGTATCCTTTCCATCACCTCCGGTTCCACAAACATCCATGGTATCAAAATCCGACAGATTTACTTTTATGCAGAGATTCATCATAGCATCGCGGAAACCTGATAATTCTTCAACTGTAATGCTTCTCATAAGATAAACCGTAATAAATGCAGCTATTTCCGATTCGGAATAGCTGTTCCGGGCAATGTTTATTAATACCTCTTCAGCTTCCTGGCGGCTCAGTGTCATATGATTGAAGAGATGATCGAGTATCTTTCTCATAGTCTTTAATTTATGATTTACCGATTATTGATTTTTTTTACAGGATTTTTAAAACTAAAAGAACGTTTCTACAGATCAATCCAGTTCCTGATAATTTCATTTCCATATTCTGTCAGAATTGATTCGGGATGGAACTGAAGTCCTTTTACATCATAATTCCGGTGACTTATTCCCATTATAATACCATTTTCATCTTCGCACGTTATTCTAAAACATTCAGGCAGATGTTTTTTTGATGCGACCCATGAATGATAACGTCCGGCCATGATTGTTTGCGGTATATTTTTGAACAAAGGTTCATCAACGGCTATTATTTTGACAGGTGAAGCTATCCCATGATAAACAGAGCTCAGATTAAGGATTTTTCCCCCAAAAGCTTCACAAATAGCCTGAAGACCGAGACAGATTCCAAGTATGCTTTTAGTCGGGGCATACCGTGTTATTAATTCAAGGCAAATACCTGATTCCGACGGGATGCCTGGTCCGGGAGAGATCAGTATCTTATCGTAATTATTGATTTTTTCAATTGATATTTCATCATTACGATAGACGTCAGGGTATTTTCCTGTCAGCTTTTCGATACAATGTACCAGGTTATAGGTAAACGAATCGTAATTATCGATAACTATTATTTTTTTCATCTTATTCCTCCTGCCATTTCTATGGCTTTTTTTAAAGCGCCCAGTTTATTATTAACCTCCTGCAGTTCATTATTCTCATTTGATGCGGCAACAATCCCCGCTCCGGCCTGGTAATACAGAATGTTGCCTTTACTCAGGAAAGTCCGGATCATTATGGCAAGATTGACGGAACCCCGGAGGTCAATAAAACCTATAGCCCCACCATAATAGCCTCGTCTCTGTTTTTCGTATTTATCGATAAGCTGCATAGCTTTGTATTTCGGAGCTCCGGTAAGGGTTCCCGCCGGGAAGGTGGTGGCTATAAGATCAGCAATTGATGAGTCATCACGAAGTTCGCCTGAAACAGATGAAACAAGATGAATTACGTGTGAATAGAATTGAACCTCACGTAAGCTATCAACTTTCACATTTTTACAATGTCGGCTCAGATCGTTTCGTGCCAGGTCGACCAGCATGGTATGCTCTGCATTCTCTTTAAGGTCGTATGACAGGCGCTCAGCCGCAAGTTTGTCATTCTCATCATCTCCAGTCCGTATGAATGTACCGGCAATAGGATTGATATATGCTTTATTTTTCCTGATTTTAAGATGTGCTTCAGGAGATGATCCGAAAATTTTATAACTTCCGTAATCAAAATAAAAAAGATAAGGGGACGGATTGACTGAACGCAAAGCTCTGTAAACATTAAATTCGTCCCCGGCAAATTGCTGTGAAAACTGCCTGGAAAACACTACCTGAAACACATCGCCCCTGTAACAATGCTCCCTGCCCCTGCTTACCAGCTCCCTGTACTGTTCATCAGTAATATTCTGCATTTCCTTACCTGTTGCCCTGAAAGGATATATTGCAAAATTTCTGCTGTTGATAAGGGTCTCTATCCTGTCAATTTCACCGGGCTCACCGTCTATTCTGTTCTCAATAATTTGAAGTATATTCTGGTAATGATTGATTGCAATAATATAGTTATAAAGGTTATACCTTGCATAGGGAATATTATTTTCATCTATTCCGGCTGAATTGAAACTGATTTTCTCAAAATATTCCGCCGCATCGTAAGAAATATAACCAAATAAACCATTTACCGGGATATCGGGAACAGGTTCGGAATGTATAAAGGATTCAATAAATATAGAAAGTCTCCGCTTAAATGTAGTTTTTTCAGCCAGTCTGGTGTCGATTCTTGATCCGTCGGGATAAATTTCCGTGATGATTCCGTTATTTGCTTCAAAAGACGCAATGGTTTTCAGGCAGATATAGGAATAGCTATTCTCATTACCATGGTAATCAGAACTTTCAAGCAGAAGAGAATTAGGATAAATATCTCTGATCTTCAGGTAAATGCTTACTGGAGTAATTGTATCGGCAAGTAACCTGATTGCTCTTGTTTCAATTTCGAATTTCTTCATATCTTCTGACGGTTTTGTGATCATTATCAATCAAAACGGCCTGTCGTGAGTACGACAGGCCGTTTTGGAATATTCAGTAAAATATACAAATAGCTGGTAGTCTCACATCATAAGGTGAAATCTGCTTAACCACCAACACCAGTTTGTATATATTTTTTTCATTTTTTAATTCCTATCCGATGCAAAAATATATTTTATTTTTAATAAAAACAAGATATGATCAATTTTTAATGATCGTAAGTTTTATAACATTTTTGAAAAAGAGATTATCACTTTTCAATACCTGATCGGACATCCACTTAAGGCTGGTATTCATGATTATTTGCTGCAATCGTCAATCAATTTCTGTAGTTCTTTTATATGGTTCATATAAACTCCCCGTGGGCTTGTATTGTATTTCCTGCATAACGATGCCGCGTAGCCGACAGCAACCCCCATTTGACCTGTTGTATGCATAACCCGTGGTCCGCCCAGGCCAACATGTGAACAGGAAAAACACCTGCCTGCCATAAAGAGATTCTTAATGTTCTTTGAATAAAGAGTCCGATATGGGATATAATAATGATCGACTTTGTAAAACAACGCTTCAGACATAAAATCCGGCTGTGACGGATCCTTAAGATTCTGCTGGTAATGTACATCGATGTCTCTTTCTTCCATAGCGACGGCATCGGGAAATTCCCTCATGGTCTTTTCATCAACAAATGTGTAAATATAATCTCCCACCAACCTGCGGGACTCTCTCTTGCCGACAAGATATGATGTCCATTCCAGTGCAAGACTGGCATTTGCAGGGTCTTTTTTTGCATTTGAAAATGATCCGTAAATTGCCTTGAGCATATGATCACGGATATCCTCGGCATTATCCACCTGATGCATATCATTCCTTGAAAATTCCCACTTCCATGTTCCCTCAGTTGCCGAATAACTTCCCGCGACATCCATTGCCCATGGTACTTCAGGGAAAATGACAGTTTTACCCTTGTCAACAGTTCTCCATAAAACTGATGCACCCATTACCCTTCCGTCAGCCTTTGCAGGACTCCACAATTCTTTGTGCAGGTCCCAGTTCTCATTGTATTTTGAAGAATCTTCCCTTCCGTACATATATTCCGCACCCGACCAGTAGCCGATCCATCCGTCGCCGGTGCAATCGATAAACAACGGAGCGATAAATCGCGTGGTTTCTCCTGTCGAAGTATGTTTCGCATCGACCGATGTTATTGAATCTGAGGTAACACTCGTTGTATAAGCTCTCCAGTTCAGAAATATTGATATATCATCATATTTTGCCATATTTTCATGACGTTTTTTATCGTCATTAACAGCATCGGGGGAGCCGTTTGGCCACCATACCGTATTTAACATAGTGAGTATTCGATCGGCTTTCCATGTAATACCTTCGGTGTGAACGCGGATTTCGCTGCTTGCATTTCCCCCGAGTATTGGTCTGTCATGTACAAGTGCCACTTTTAATCCCTGTTCTGCAGCGGCGATTGATGCCGCACAACCGGCAATCCCTCCGCCGACAACGACAAGATCGAACGTTTGCGATTTTTGGGGAGTATCGCTTTCATTAAGCATTTCCCTTCTCCATTGAAGCATTTCCTTTGAGTTTGAAGGAGGAGCGATCTTTTCGGTGGAGAAATAAATTGCATCACATCTTCCGTCAAATCCCGTCAGATCTTTCAGTTCAATAGTACAGTTGACATCCCTGGATGCTACAGTACCGGCATACTGCCAGTTCCAGCCTTCTTCCGTCCCGAAAATTGTTTTTAATTCTTTCCCGTTGACTACAAGTTGAAATCTCCCCGGAGCTTCCCATTTTCCGGGAACCCAGTTCTTTGTTCTTACCCATACATAATATCGGCCTCCGGAAGGGAGTTCAAACTTCATCTTTGCATTTTCAACCGGGATCCCCAGGCCATGTGCTAGCAAATATGGTGATCCCATCTGTTCAACAAACTGGGGATCGACAACCCAACCGCCTTTCACATCAAAGCTTTCCGCTTCGATAAGTTTATTATACTGCCCGCGATCACATGATACCAAAACGGCAAGAAGCAGGACACATGTTATGAAGATTTTTCGTGATGCCATATTTTATCAGTTTAGATGGTTTATTTAATTTACATCAAAGGTTTGTTTCAATGTTTCAGTGTTTCAGTGTTTCAGTGTTTCAGAGTTCCCTTAACCCGGAACCCGGAACCCGGAACCCGGAACCTTTTCAATTATCGTTAATTCTTTTGCGGTACTCCTTCCGTCATCAGTTTTTTCAGATCGCTGAGATGATCTTCATAAACATCCCGGGGAAGTGCACTATTGTTTTTGCAGATTGATGCCGCCATACCGACCACCTCGCCCATCATGCCGCCTGTTCTCATCACCCTGACTGTCCCAAGTGCCACGTGAGTGACACTTATGCACCTGCCGGCCATGAATAAATTGCTGACATTCCTTGAATACAGGCATCTGTATGGTACAGCATAGGGATCAATCTTTACTGTTTCTGCAACCGACCGGAATGGTTCTCCCTCAAAACCTTCAGAACTGACAGGATAGTGAAGATCAATACCCCAGGTTGTTGTAAATGAGCCATCTGGATATTTAACCCTGTTCAGAAGGTCCTGTTCTTTAAGGATAACATCTCCCATAAGTCTTCTGGATTCTCTTTTTCCTCCGATATATGCAACCCATGCAAGCTTCCATTTTGAGAATTTATCCCTGTCGATACTTTTGTTCTTTATAAAATCCCAGTTGCCATAAGTGACACGGAAAGCATAATCCCTGATAAATTCGATTTCCATTATCTGGTCGCGGGTCAGTCCGGCTTCCCAGTCCCAGTCACCCCTGGTTACTTTAAAGCATGTTTTCTCATCGAATCCGACAGCCCACGGACAATCAGGAAATGATGATGCTTCATCAGTTTCTTCAGCATACCATTGTACTGAAGTTCCCATTACGAGGCTGTCGCTCTTTTCAGGAGCTCCCGATTCACCTGTCTCGCTTTTTGATTCTCTGCCTATCCTGTAATCAGCTCCTGCCAGGAACCCCAGATTACCGTCGCCGGTGCAATCGGCAAATAGTTTTCCGGTCAGCCGGACTTCTTTGCCTGTCCTTATATCTTTCCCTGTAATTGCAATGATCCTGTCTCCTTCTTTTTCTGCTTTAAAAACATGTGTATTAAGGAACAGGGTAATCCCGGGTTCATTTTCCACAACATTTCTTTTCTTGTCATCGCCATAATTGGTGGCAGGTCCGGCATTATGTATAAGTTTCTCCGGATTTTGGGCAATGACTTCCAGTATATGCCGGCTTCGCGGAGAAGCCGGATCAAGCTTTGCTTCATAATTTGTCCAGTGTCCTATGGATCCGATTTCATCGACCAGCCGGCCAAGATTCGGATAAGGTTGCTTATATATGAGGCCTGACAATCCTACTCTTACTTCGGAGCTGTTATTTCCTCCGAGGACAGGTCTGTTCTGGATAAGAGCTACTTTGCATCCGTATCTTGCAGCGCTGACAGCCGCACAGCAGCCTGCCATTCCTCCTCCGACAACTACAAGGTCATAATCTCCTCCGTTTCCGGGAACCGTGGGCAGTCCCAGTGAAGCTTTACGGAAGTCATCGAGTGGTGCTTTTTCATCAGGCGGGCGGAATTTCTGATTTGTGGTCAGAAGTATTGCGTCGCATCTGCCTTCAAATCCGGTAAGGTCGTGTAATGCAATTTCGGAATTCCCCTTGCTGATACGGACAGTTCCTCCGTCCTGCCAGTGCCATGATTTCCCTTCTGTTCCGAAAGTTGTTTCAAGGGCTGAGTTGTTGATGAGGAGCTTGAATTTCCCGGGGGCTCCGGGAACATCCCAGGGGGCTACCCAGTCGCGGGTTCTGACCCATACCCGGTACTTTCCCTTCGCAGGAATAGTAATAGTGGTCCGGGCATCCTTTACAGGGACACCCAGACCATGTGCCAGCAAATATGATGATCCCATGATATCGATTGACTGCTGGTCAACGACCCATCCTCCGGGATCAGAAAAACTCTCGGCTTCAATAAAGACCTCGCCGGATGGATTATCACAGGATGAAAATCCGGAAATAATAATTATCAGCGTCAGGATTCTCTTTAAAAACTTCATCATAATTCTGTTTTTATTCACCGGGTGAATTTAATAATTTGGATTCTGTTCAAGAACAACTCCGAATCCGGCATAAGTATCAATTTCTGCCTGAGGGATCGGACAAAGATAATCCCTGTTTTTATTAAAAAGTCTGTTCTGTGCATTTGGGAACCTCGCGTCGGTATTAAGATCGTATTGGCTCTGTACACTTTCGTATGACACAAAACCGTCATCATCAATCGGAGGGATAAGGGTTGCTGTCTTTTCATTCAGGATTCGTCCGTATATTTTTACTGGCATTACCTTTTCAGCAATTCTCCATCTTCTTATATCAAAAAGGCGGAATCCTTCGTTTGCCAGTTCTACTTTTCTTTCCCTGCGGATTATTTTCCTTAGTTCAGCCTGATCAGTTGTTGTAATTTCCGGATAATTTCCAATATCAGCCACATTGACGCCGTAGGCACGTGCGCGTACACGGTTTATTGCAGTCAGGACTGATTCGTCGATTGTTCCGGACTCAATCCGTGCTTCAGCGTAGGTCAGTAATATTTCTGCATATCTCATCAGGCTGAAGTCAATTTCTGACCAGAGGACCTTATCCTTTTGTGCTGCTTCGTCGTTATATTTTTTCCAGGCATATCCGCAAAATGCGGCGGGCCATGATGCTTTACGGCAATCTTTATTTGATCCTGCAAGTGTTCCGTTTACAAGGCGGAAAGTGACGCTGTCGGGATGGCTTTCAAAGATAAATCCAGCCCAGGCGCTTTGCGGGGTTATAATTGAAGCCTTTAAGCGGGGATCCCTGTTCTCGAATGGCTTTGAAGGATTGTAAACCGTTGATTCGTCAATCGGAAGGCCGTCTGAGGCTTCATAGGAATCTACCATTGACTGTGTTGGCGCCATAACTGTATATGAACCGGCATTCCGGGAACCAAGTGCATATCCTGTTGTGGTCTGGAATCCGTCTTTAAATGGCATTGCAAGCATTATTTCGGGACTACCTTCTCCTGCACGCTGGAAAAGATTCTGATAATTTGTGTACAGGCTGTAACCTGATCCCTGTTCAATATCCATAACCGCTTTTGCAGATGAAGCTGCTTCTGTGTAGAGGCCGTTGTACAGAGCTATTCTGGCCCTTAATCCCAGTGCAACTCCTTTTGTGATACGGCCTTTTTCAGCCCATGTAAGAGGAAGCGATGCCGCAGCTGTCTGAAGATCTGCCAGGAGTTTCGTTACAACTTCTGTCTTTGCTGTCCTGGGGATCAGTCCATCCTCCGGTTTTGTAACAACAGCTTCAATATAAGGGACATCTCCAAAGAATTCGATGAGGTAATGGTAAAAGTATGCTCTTAAAACCAGCGCCTGTGCTTTGATCTGATTAAACCGTTCTTCAGAAACGACATCTTTTGACCTTTCCATATTCTGGATAAGGTTATTGGCTCTGGCAATTCCCCTGTAATAAAATGAATAGAGGCTGGAATATGTACCAGACTGAGCACTGTGTGTACCTGCACCAAGTTCATCAAATTCACACCCGCGGCTGATCCCGATGTCTGAGCCGCCATTGTCAATAGCCAGCTGATAAGCAACACCGTAGTTCATTCTTATCAGGGAATTATATGTTCCCGTCAGCGCCAGTTCAAGTTCCTTTTCATTTGAAAAGAATGTGGCATCAACAGGTTCAGTCAGTGATTCGAGGTCAAGGATCTGCTTATCGCAACCTGTAAAAGGCAGAATTGTAAGGAGCAGGATGAAGAATTTATAATGAGTTTTCATATATCGTAATATTTATAATGTTATTACTTGAAGTTCACGTCAATGCCTACTGAGAAATTTGAAGTAACCGGGAATATACCTCCGTTGGAACCATTTGGTACCAATGGATCAATACCGGCCGGCAATTTGTCAAAAGTCAGCAGGTTTAATCCTGAACAATATATTCTTACTCCTTTTATAAAGAAATTTGTCAGCCATTCAGAGGGAAGAGTATATCCTATTGTAATGTTTCTCAGCCTCAGATATGCAGCATTAAAGACCCATGTGCTGGACATTTGTGCGTCATTGCTTCCTGCACTGGTTGCTTTAATTGCAGGGTATCTGGCATCGGTATTTTCAGCCGACCAGCATTCGTCGAGATGCCATTTCTGGATTTTACCTGCATTCCACAGCGGCCATACCATATCGCCCTGGAGCAAAATATCTCTTTTACCGACCCCCTGAAGGCTTGCTGACAGGTCGAATCCTTTATATTGTGCTCCAAAATTAAGCCCGAAAGACATTCTGGGGAACGGGTCGCCAATAATTACCCGGTCATCACTGTTGATCTTTCCGTCGGCCTGGTCAGGAATTCCGTCACTGTTTGTATCTACCGTAAGCTGATCTTTATATCTTATATTTCCCGGTGAAAGGGTCCCGAACTGAGTAGGGGCTCCTGTAATTTCTTCCTGGTTCTGGAAAATACCGACAGATTCAAAACCGTAAATCGATCCGATCGGATAACCGATGTCAGTAATGGAGATACCTGAGATAATCGGGCCAACACCAGAAAGGTTTGTCACTTCATTTCTTACGTCCGAGAAGTTAAAGCGTGCATAATAAGACAGATCGCCTTTGGAATCAGTCCACCCGAGAGACAGGTCCCATCCTTTATTATCAACATTCCCTGCGTTCTGCATGGCAGGTGAAAGCCCGATCACAAGAGGGATAGGAAGGCTGAGAAGGATATCGAAGGTTTTGCGGACATAATAATCAGCTGTGAATGTCAGTCGCTGGTCAAGGAAACCGGCATCGACGCCGAAATTGGTGGTTTCGGTTGTTTCCCATTGGATAAGGCTGTTCGCCAGTACGTTCTGTGTGGCTCCTGTTACTATTGCATTATTGAAGAGGAAATTACTTGATCCGAGGACAATGGAGGAAGCATAAGGGAAGTCGCTTCCGATCTGTTGATTTCCGAGGCGGCCCCATGAAAAACGAAGCTTAAGATCGGAAAGGATGTTCTGATTCTGCATAAATGATTCTTTGCCAACTCTCCATCCGGCCGAAAACGAAGGGAAATATGAAACCCGGTTATCTTCCTGAAAACGCGAAGATGCGTCCCTTCTCAAATTGGCTTCAAGAAGGTATTTATCCCTGAATGCATAATTCACACGGCCGAAATATGACACGAGTCCTGAATGGGTTGCTGAACCGCTGTTGCCATCACTCTCGGCTGAGCCTGCATTAAGAACTTCAAACTGATCGAGTATATAGTCCTGGCGTGAAGCGCCGAAATTTGCCCAGTCATATTTAATGAACTCATAACCAAGTAACGCCGTAAAGCTATGGTCGCTAATTATTTTGGAGTAAGTAGCCAGGGCATTGAAATTGTTTGTAAATGATTTTGAATTGCTTTGGGATAAACCGTTACGGCTGGGATAAAGACGCGTTGACTTACTTGTCCAGTCAATTATTGTTTTGTACTGTTTTGTAAATGAACTGGTATATGCATCATCATATTCCGGGGCATACATCATTGAAAGGGTCAGGTCTTTTATGGGTTTATAGCTGACTTTAAGAACTCCGCGGAAATAGTTCCAGAGATTGGTTGTCAATCCGCCTGCTCTGGCGGCAGCAATAGGATTTTGTCCCTGCCATCCGTCGCCCCATGATCCGTCAGAATGTATTGCATGGTAAATGGGAGGAATGCGATAATCATCCTGCACTATATATGTAAGACTTGTTGCCGGGGCGATCCTCTTTGACCTGTTGAAGCTTATATCAAAATTGACATCAATTTTGTCAGACACCTTAAAATCTGTGTTAAATCTGCCGTTGTAACGGTTATAATTATAATTTGCTATGTTCCCGCTCTGATCGAGTAATGAGACAGATGCCATAGTCTTTATCTTTTCGGTCCCTATGCTTGCAGTCATATCATGGTATTGCTGAAATCCGTTTTCACTGAACTGCATCCCTACCCAGTCTGTATCGGGATAAAGATCGGGTTCTGTCAGCATCTTTGAAGCATAATTATCAATTACCGTCTGGGATTCACCGGAATATTTCAGGAAATCCAGGGCGCCAAGAAAATCCGGTAACTCAGTCGGTTTCTGCCATCCTATATAATTCGAGTATTTGAGTGACAGTTCGCCGGTTTTAGCTCGTTTGGTCGTCACGAGGATCACGCCGTTGGAAGCACGGGAACCGTATATTGCAGCGGCAGCAGCATCTTTTAATACAGAGATATTATCGATATCGTTTGGATTAAGGTCGTTAATATCGCCGGCTACGCCATCAATGAGAATTAAAGGATCATTGGAAGCTCCGATTGATCCTGTCCCTCTGATTCGTAATGTCGAATAGTCATTACCCGGCTGGCCGCTTGACTGAATTGCCGTAAGTCCGGGAGTGAGCCCCACAAGGGCCTGGGAAACCTGTGCCACCGGTTGCTTTACAATTTCTGCAGATTTGATTGTCTCAACCGATCCGGTAAGGTCTACTTTCCTTTGTGATCCGTATCCGATTACGACCACTTCCTCAAGTCCGACAGTTTCTTCCTGCATTGTTATGTTGATCTGGCTTCTGCCGCTGACAGGTATTTCCTGGGTTGCAGAACCGATAAATGAAAATACCAGAATTGAATTTGGCGGCACATTATTTAAAGTATATTTTCCTTCGTTGTCTGTCAGTGTGCCAAAAGTGGTGCCCTTGATTAAAACCGTTACTCCGGGTAAAGGATTACCCTGTGCATCGGTTATGGTACCGCTTACCTGATTCTGTTGAAGGTCAATTTCTGCTAAGGTTGCAGGACCTGAATTCATTCGGTTCTCATCAGTGTAACTAAATCCCCCGGAAACATTAATTGTACAGATCATAAATAAAATCATGATCAGCATTGTGATGCCGGAGGATTTTACCCGGGATCCTGACTTTTTTCCGGATACCCGCCGTAAAATGCTTTTTTCTTTCATAGAATGGATTTTTTTGGGTTTAGAATTTTATCAAAATGACAAATCTGCTTGTAATTGCCATAAACAAATATGCGATTTTTTTCAGAACTGTTTCCCGGGAGGAGAACATTATTTATAAACTGGTCAGAATATCGCTAAAAAGTAATTCTGAGTTCCGTGGATTAACCAACTCTTGTGTTATGCTGATTGCCATTGGTTGTCAAGAAGTCTTATCGATGAAGGGATAATTTTATTTTTATCTGCTTTTATCCCACAGGCATAGCTTATAAAACCATCATAACCGATTTTTTTCAATGCACGGAAAGCTTCAGTGTAATTATCAGTCATCCCGTCTTCTCCCGGAATGCACCTCGATTTACGGCTGGCAATATGAATATGGTATAGGTATTCTCCACCTGCGAGAATATCTTCCATATCCGGCACTTCTTGTCTGGACATTTGCCAGATGTCGCCCATACACCTTAGTCCTTTCAGATTAATTTTTCGGCAGATATCTGCAGCCTGTGACACAGTGTTGATCCGGGAGGCTTCTTTCCTGTTGACCGGTTTAAGTATAATGGTTGTATTATGCCTTCCGGCGTATTCTGCAAGTTCAGACAGCTGGTCAGTGGCATCACTGTATTTACAGGAATTGTTATCCGGGAGATTTGTCCGGACAGTTCCCGGGATGATAATTACTCCATTTGCTCCCAGTTCGCCTGCAGAAGCAATGATTTCTTTCATGATACACATATGTTCATTCCTTACAATCCTGTTTTCTGAACATACAAATCCTTTATAACCCGATTGAACTGCGCTAATCCTTATATTTCTGTATTTCAGCAGATTCCGTAGGCTATTAACATTTTTAACTATATCATTTGCCCTTGGTTCAAAACCTGTTATACCGTATTCCTCCATAAAATCAAATCTTTCTTCAGGATATTTGCCGGGGGCAATGCCATCCTGAAAAGACAACTTTATGCCTGATTTTAATTTCCCTTCCGGCATATAGCTTTTCATAGGCAGATTTGTAATCTCTGCAGCCAGGACAGGGGCGCTCATGACGCTGTACATCAGAAAGCTTCTTCTTTTCATTTGCATATCATTTTTCCTGAAAACCTATAGACATACTATTCCAAAAAGTGCGACGGGGATATTATCAGCCGGCTTTTCAAGTTCTATTCTTATTTCTGAAATTACCGATCCGGACTTAAGCTGCAGATCATAAACAGACTGGTAATTGTTTTTTACATCGCATAACAAATTTCCGTCCTGGTCTTTGATTTTAAATTTCCTTACGCAGAAAGGAATTATGTTTTCAGGCTGTTCACGATGGGCCGATTCCATAGGATGATCATAGTCGGGGTCGAAGAACAGCCTTATTTTATTTATGTTTTGTTTTTCATTCCATTTCATCTGCAGCCAGGGATTCTTATCATCCATTCCGGCTATCCAGCAATTCGATGTGATATTAGGTCTGAAGATCGAAGTTTTAATGTTTTCGGCAGAAAAGGATGACAATTTCCTGTGAAACCTTAGGGCAATATTCCTGTAATCAGGTCTTCGTTTTGGAGTCCAGAAATCAAATTCTTCCACCCCATAGCCTTCCGGAGGGACCTGGCGGCCTCTTTTTTCGACTGTCAGGATTGATGAGATCAGCGCATTGCTCATCATCAGTTCTACATCATCATTCTTACAGAAGGTGATAAAAACATAGCCTTTATCTACAGTGGGTTCAAAGTTAATATACAATTCACCTTCCCCGTTAGCTATATCATGAGCCTGGCTCTCAAGCAGGACCTCAGGTGAGAAGTTCCCGGCTTTTCTGCTGTTCCGGAGTTCAACTATCAGAGTTGTATCCCTGCAGGCTTTGTATTTAATGGATATCTCAGGACTCATTCCGTTTACCGGTACTATTACAGCTTTATCTCTTTCGAGTTGCTGATATCCGCATTCAAATCCCATACTTTCAAGCTCCAGCTCTGATGATGTCGTTATTTCCGCTTTTCCGGTGACCGGATTATCAAAAGATATCTCAGGGATATGCTGGCCCGAGAATATCAGTTCCTTCTGAAGTTCCTTAACATTTTTTTCACTGATAAAATAGGAGGGAAGGACATCTTTCTTTATACACAATGCTGCAGCCATTCCTGCTGCCTGTGCTCCATGGGAGCATGTTCCTATTACCCTTGTTGATCCGTGTGCCACATGTGTTGCTGATGCCATGCGACCGCAGATAAACAGGTTATCCAGATCACGGCTGACATAGCAGCGGTAGGGTATTGTATAAACTCCCCTGGAATGGAGCTGGAAACATGAGCTCAGAGGAGAATATATTCCATCGGCAGGGTGGAGATCCATCGACCAGCCACCAAATGCCACATCGTCATAGTGATGTTTCTGTTCAACAATATCGTTCTGATTAAGCATATAATAACCGTTGAAGCGGCGGCTTTCACGTTTACCCGGTATTGTGCTCACCCACTCAAGTGTGTAAGTATCCATTTCGGGATAATTCCCGGAATTTTTTATATAATCCCAGATTCCGTAAACAACCTTGAGCAATTCAAAACGGATCTTTTCAGTATCATGAACAGTATCCAGGCGTCCTCCCCATTCAAACCACCACATGCTTAATCCCGCTTCCTCAGGATTAATATTTTTGAGCCTTGGAATTGCTGATGAGACATCTTTATGGGCAATTGCAGGAGGAATGAATTTAACTTTTTTGCCTGTATTCTTTACATAGAAATACATTGAGTGACCGAGAAGTTCACCTGCTTTTTCCTTATAAAGGGCAAATCCTTCAGAAAACTCATCTTTTTCTTCTGCTCCCATTCTGAATGAGGCTCCTGAATTATAAGCTACAATACCGTCACCGGTACAATCAGCAAAAAGCTTCGCTGAAAGAACATAAGATGTGGAATTCTGTGCATTAAAACACTCAATGCTCCTGATAGTCCTTTTATTCCTTTTCTGAACAGCGTGAATGGCTGTGTTGAGATATAATGTTATATTTTTTTCTGCCTGGACTTTATCTATCAGTACAAGGTCAAATAGAATTGAATTACCCTCGCGATTGCGGTACAGGTTTTCAAGTAATATCTCATTTATCACACCGCCTTCCCGGGCCCAGCGGTTATTATTTCCCATATGTGAAGTGGCGCCCAGGACCCAGAGACGTACTTCACTGGAAGCATTACCTCCAAGAACCGGTCTGTCCTGGACAATAGCCACTTTTGCTCCGTTACGGGCAGCGGTTATTGCACAGCAGACTGCTGCAACGCCGCCGCCGCAAACAATAAGGTCATAATTATCGGTTATAGTGAGATTTTCTCTGGAACCGGCAGAATTTTCAATTATCATAGGAAGGCAATTAAGTATTGATGGAAATATATGAAAAATTCTCAAATAAAAGTTCCGGGGATTATATTACACAACTTCAGTTCTCTCTTATCTTAGCCTTAATAATATACCAACCCTATCCCCGGCCTCCCGCTGTCGCGGGACAGGCTTTCCCCTTAAGGCTAAGGGGAAGGGTAATAATTACTAATCAACGTATTATAAAGGCTTTGATCTAAAATATTACTCAGAAGATCTGAAATTGATATATTTAAAAATTTTATTCTATTTTCCAATTTACCTGGGACTTTACCGCGTAGCGGATATGGTATTTTGCTCCATAACCTCTACGAGGTATAAAATCATGTCATATAACCTTATCTACAATACCCTATGCCCTACAGGCAAAGGAGACTAAATCTATACTTCCCAAATCAAAACAGAGCTATTATAATACGTTTTTTAATACGTATTATAATACGTAGTTCCTGATGGTGTATAATTCTAATTCATATCTGTTATCCTGAAATTAACGGGGACTGAATACCATACCGGGACAGCTACTCCATTCTGTTTACCCGGTTTGAAATGCGGCAATGTACCTATAACCCTTATTGCTTCCTGATTAAGCAGAGGATCAATTCCTCTCAGGATCTCTATTTTTCCTACCGATCCGTCGGGATTGACCACAAATTTCAGGGTAACCCTTCCTTTTATATTGTTGATTATTGCTTCTTCGGGATAAACTGTGTTTCTGGCAATAAACGCAAGCAGTGCCGGCTCTCCGCCCGGAAATTCAGGCATCTCTTCAACACGGATGAAGATCTCAGGTTCTGCAGGAACAATATCTGCCGGTTTCTCAACAACGTAAAGGGTGTCCTCAACAAGACCATCAGAAACAGTTTCAATGAGAACATCGCTTATAGGGATGAAATTTGTTACCATTGTAGTATCAGCCGTAACCTCGGGAGCAATGTTGACCGGGGCTTTAATAAGGTCAGGAGGCATTTTAACTTCAGGGGGAGTGATCACTTCGACAGGTATGTTTTCTGGTTCAAGGATCACGATAATTTCATCTCTGCCCGTGGCAATACCGGGTTTTGTATTAAATGACAGAGCCAGAACAGGGATAACGGTAAAGAGAACGGCGCCTAAGGTCGAAAGGCAGGTGGTTACTTTGTAGCGCTTCCGGAGGTCATATGCTCCGTAGGCTTTGTTGCGGTTCTCAAAGACGATCTCATCGAATCCGGGAACCTTTTCTTCATTCCTCTTCATTTTGATAGTTTTAAGTTGTTAAACATCCACAGGACAACCGCTTTCAACTATTCCAATTCAGAGGCGTTTTCACATTTTATTACCGCAAAAAGAGTGCCGG